>ENA-OPBW01000108-OPBW01000108.1-human-gut-metagenome-genome-assembly--contig:-NODE-108-length-75844-cov-5.458286_pt1 | contig 75844 bp, 59 predicted proteins | sample MGYA00241070_ERZ501456 | MGnify/ENA primary metagenome ERZ501456 (study PRJEB25962, sample SAMEA2042624) | human gut metagenome | biome: human gut; feature: human-associated habitat; material: faeces...
TAAGCCAGCCCGCTTACTATCAGCACGTCGGGAATCAGGGTGCTGAGTTCCTGCATGAAACGCTGGCAGAGGCCTTTGCCGTAGTCGGTGGCATTGCGTGTGCCTACGATGCTCAGGATGTGACGGCTGTTTAGGTTGGCCGAGCCTTTGTAGAACAACACAAGCGGGGCATCGGGACATTCGCGGAGGCGGGATGGATAGGCTTCGTCGTCTTCGGTCAGGCACTGAATCTGGTGCTTTTGGGCAAACGAGAGCTCGGCTTCACACAGGCGGAATACTTCCGTATGCTGAAAGGCAGTAGCTACTTTCGGAGTGACTCCGGGAAGAAGAGCCGGCAGCTCGCGGGCGTGTTCGAAAAGCATGGTCGCACTTCCGGCAGCCTGAACCAGGTGGCGGGCTCCTACCAGACCGATGCCGGGCAGAAGGGGAAGGGCCATGCGGCAGAGGAGTTCTTTTTCGTTCATTGGTTCAGGTAGGGAGCAAAGATTTCATTGAAGAGGGCGCTGTCGCTCAGGCGTCCGTTGACTACGCACACGGTTTCTACGGTCGACTTGATGACGGGTTTCAGGTCGGGCAGGCGGTAGATGTCCTGTACAAAGACGTATTTGATGCCTTCCTTGCGGAGTGCCAGACGGGAGATGAACTCGTCGCCGCTGGTCAGCGGGGTTTTGAAAGCCATGTTCAGGCGGGCTACCACGGGGTCGATGCCCTGCTGGTGAAGCTGGGCGAAGCTGACGCCGACGGAGGAGAGAAACTCGTGGCGGGTGTGCTCGATATAGTGCTGGTAATTGGCATTGTTGACGATTCCCTGCAGGTCGCATTCATAGTCGCGGACCTTCATTTTCAGTTCAAAGATGTATTTCTCCATGAGAGTGAAGTTTATGTATTTTCACAAAGATAGCGAATTATTCCTATATTTGCGGGATATGAAAGAGAATGTACCAGTAATTTATGCAGCCCCTTTGCAGGGCTTTACGGAAGTGGCGTGGCGCAATGCACATGCGCAGTGCCTGGGAGGTGTGGACGCGTATTATACTCCTTTTGTCCGCTTGGAGAAGGGGGAGATTCGTAACAAGGACAGGCGAGACGTGTCGCCTGAAGAGAACACGGTGCCCCGGCTGGTTCCGCAAGTGATTGCCTCGGAGCCGGAGGAGCTGAAGGTGCTGACGGATTTTTTGGCCTCGCAGGGCTATCGGGAGATAGATGTGAACATGGGCTGCCCGTTTCCGCTGATTGTACGTCGTGGGAAGGGAGCGGGTATCTTGTCTTCTCCGGAGAAGGTGGAGGCGCTGTTGGAGACGATGAAGGCGTTTCCGGAGGTTCGCTTTTCGGTGAAGATGAGGTTAGGCGGCCAGGATGCGGAGGAGTGGAAGGCGCTCGTGCCGTTACTCAACCGTTCGTGTGTGACGCAGGTGACGCTTCATCCGCGCATCGGGAAGCAGCAGTACAAGGGGACGGTGGACCGGGAGGCGTTTCGTGCGTTCTATGAGGCGTGTGAGCGGCCGCTGGTGTACAACGGTGATTTGCTGACGGTGGTCGACATCCGGGAGGTACTGGAAGCGTTTCCCCGGCTGAAAGGGGTGATGCTGGGCCGCGGGCTACTGGCGAATCCGGCGCTGGCACTGGCTTTCCGTGAGGGAGAATTGTCCGAGAACGAATTGAAGGCACGGGTAGCGCAGATGCACCGGCAGATGTATCTGTATTATCATCGGGTGATAGAGGGCGGAGAGGCTCAGCTGCTGGCCAAGCTGAAGACCTGCTGGGAGTACCTGTTGCCGGAGCTGGACAAGAAACAGCGGAAGGCTATCTTGAAGAGCAATCGCCTGGACGGGTATCTGCGGGCAGTGGAAGAGGCATTGCGGTGAGGGGTATGAAGAACTGAAAAGACTTAACTTTTTTTACAGAAGTAGGATGGTGATTTTGGTATTTTCATCTGTCTCTATTTGAAATAGAAATCGATTTGCACATGGGAAGAGACAGATTAAATATAGATGAGTTATTCAAGTTTTATTATAGACCTTTGTGTTTGTATGCAACACATTATGTACAGGACGTAGAGATGGCCAAAGATATTGTGCAGGATTGCTTTTCGTCTTTGTGGGAGAAAATGAATAATGAAAAGTCTTGTGAGGTAAGTAATATGAAGGCTTATTTGTATGTGATGGTTAAGAACCGTAGCTTGGATTATTTGAGTCAGGAAAATCTGTTCAAATCGGGGGTCTCATTTACTGAATTAGAAGAAACGTTGTTGGATGAGGAGGTGGAGGAACGGAGTGTGATGGAGGCGCGAATGTGGACTGCCATAGATGCCTTGCCTGAGCGTTGCCGTGAGGTCTTTCTTTTGCATAAACGGGATGGCCTGAAGTATCAGGAGATTGCTGAAAAGTTTCATATTTCGGTTCATACAGTCGACAGTCATATTCAGAAGGCATTTCGTTTGATACGTGAGGGGGCATATAAAGTGTATATGTTTCTCTTTAACTAAAATTCAGTGTTTTCACGTAGTGATTTTTGGGGTTTCTATTGTCACAGGGTTGAATGTATAATATCACCAGAAACATGAATGAATTAGAAGAAAAATGCCTTCGTTTTGTGTTGAGGCACTATCAAAAGAATAAATTGGACACACGGCAGGCTTTGAAAGTTTTCAAGGAAAAGCATGGAGTGGTTGGAAGGGCAGGCGGAAAGAACCGGTATTTCCTGTTTTTATCTGGGCTGGCTGCGGCTATATTGCTGGCGTTTATTGTCTGGGTGGGTATATCTCCTGAGAAGCAGTGGACAGAATTGGCAGCATACGAACATGCAGTAAAGTACCAGTTGCCGGACAGTTCGGTCGTTACGGTATATCCCTATTCTTCTATTTGTTTCCGTACAAAGGATTATGCAGATGTATGTCGTGAAGTGAAATTGACGGGGAAAGTTGGTTTTATGATAAAAAGAGATTGTACTCGTCCGTTTAAAGTAATAGGAAAGTTGGCTGAAGTTCAAGTGTTGGGTACTTGTTTCGTGATGGATGAAAGCCGTGCGGATACCGCATGGGTTCAGGTGGAATCGGGAAAAGTACGGTTTTCTGTACTAGGTCAGTCGGAAGGTGTAGAACTTCTGGCTGGAATGGAGGCACAAGTGGTAAAAGGTCAGCATGTTCCGCAAATCGTCCATCGTCCGGATTCTGTAAAGAAAGGAAGTTTTGTATTTGAGAATACTCCTCTTCCGAAAGTACTTGCAGAGCTTTCCCGTTATTATGGGGTAAAGCTGGTAGCTGACCGGACAGACAAACGGTTGACAGCCAATTTCGATGCACACAGTCTGGACGAAATCATCGAGATAATAGAAAAAGTATTAAAAGTGCATATTAAAAAGCAAGTATGATGAGTACCTTGTGGACTGTAGCGGCTGTCTGTTTGTGTTTAGGGGGACATCCTCGTTCTGAAACTTCAGAATTGAAGAAAGCAATCGTACGAATGCAAGACTTGTATCATGTGAATTTCGTCTATGATTCTTCTTTGGAAATGATACGGTTATCTGGCATTTTTTCTTCTGGTAAGTCATTGAAGGAGAATCTGCAAACAGTCTTTTCCGGAACCGGAATCAAATGGGAGATAAAAGGCAGCTATGTTTTGTTGTTTAAATCGAGCCAGTATACTTTCTCAGGACACGTGTGTCAGGATAATGGGGAATCACTCCTTAATGTCACGGTGTATGATCAGAATATGCATATCGGTACCTTAACGGATGAACATGGTTTTTTTAGTTTGACATTACCGGAAGGAAAGCATACTTTGCGTTTCTCTTATGTAGGTTATGAAGAGGTGGTGAAAGAATTGGACTTGCGTTCAGATTATTCTGGTACTATTTATTTGAAGGAAAGTTCCACTGCATTGGAAGGGGTAGTGGTAACAGCCGATTTGAATACTTCTCTTTTTACAACTCAGACTGGAAAGATTTCGTTGACTTCAGAACAGTTGAATACGGAATTCTCACTGTTCAGTTCACCGGATTTAGTCAAGGCAATTCAGCAGCTTCCCGGAGTATCTGCTGGCACGGAACTGCTCTCCGGGCTTTATGTACACGGGGGGAAGAATGATGAAAACTTATTCTTATTGGACGGCATGCCTCTCTATCAGGTGAATCATTTTGGAGGATTGTTTTCTGCATTTAATACGGATATAGTGAAGAACGTGGATTTTTACAAGAGTGGTTTCCCGGCACGTTACGGAGGGAGGCTTTCGTCTGTGACAGATGTCCGTATGAAGGAGGGGGACTTAAAGGAGTTTCATGGTATGGTCTCGTTGGGGCTGCTGGACGGAAGGCTACGTTTCGAAGGGCCTGTCATAAAGGAAAAAACTTCTTTTGTGTTCGGTATGCGCCGGAGTTGGTTGGACGTGCTTTCTGCTCCTGCTTTGCGGATTGCCAATCGTTTCTTTCCCGAAGAAGATATCAATGCCCGTTATGCTTTTCATGATATAAATGGGAAAATCACACATCGGTTTTCCAATGAGAGCAGGCTTTCTTTTAGTGTGTATTCTGGAAGAGATTTGTTTAAAATGAAGGATAAACAGCTTTTCCCGTCAGGAAATCTGCTCCATCAAGAGAAAGAACAGACCACGGATGAATATCATATCAGATGGGGAAATCTTTCTGCCGCGTTGTCATGGAATAATCAGTTCAATCATAAACTGACCGGTAACTTTTCTTTGGTATATGCCCGTAATCTGTCTAAATATGACTTCAGGTCAGATGATAGTTTTTATAAAGGGGAAGATGATAAAGAATATTCTGTAGACCGGATGCAGAGGGACAGTTATTCTACTATTGATGACGTAGGTTTTCGCATGGATTTTCATTACCTTCCTACGGCGAGTCATCATGTTCGCTTCGGAAGCGATTACTTGTATCATATCTATTGTCCGCAGCATACGCTATCACAGGATATAAGAGGTACGGAGGAAATGACGGATACGTTATTGTCATCAGTAGAGAGCCATTACAAGGGGAATGAATTCTCTTTTTATGCAGAAGACGATATGAGGCTGACCCGAAAGCTGCGGATAAACTTGGGGGGACGTTATACCATGTATCAAGTTTCGGGAGCAGTATATCATTCGCTGGAGCCGAGAATATCGGCAAGTTACCGTCTGTTCAGTCGTACCACTTTAAAAGTTTCCTATACCGAGATGAGTCAGTTTGCGCACCAGTTATCCAATTCTTATTTAAACTTGCCGACCGATTGTTGGGTTCCTTCTACCTCCCGTATACGTCCTATGCATTCGCGACAGGTGGCAGGTGGTGTGTACATGGAACTTCCGTGGAGGTTGCGCCTGGAGGTGGAAAGCTATTTCCGTACTACCAGCCGAATGTTGGAGTACGAGGCGGGAGGCAGTCTTACATTGCCTGCCGGAAACTGGGAACAGGTGGTACGGGTGGGAGACGGCAAATCGTATGGGTTGGAAACATCGTTGGTGTATCATGATGAGCAGAACCTCTTTCAGGCTGGTTATACTTTATCATGGAGCAAGCAAAAATTTGATGATTTCTATTCCGGTTGGTATCCCAGCAAGTTTGATAATCGTCATAAACTGAATTTTGTCTATCGTCGTAAATTCAGCCATCGAATGGATGTATATGCAGCGTGGACTTATCGTAGTGGTGACCATGCGACGGTTCCTACACAGTATGTGGAAAATCCTTGCCTACCTGGAACCTCGCAGCTGTCGGACTTAGAGCCGATGTATGGAAAACCTAACAATATTACTTTGCCTGCCTACCACCGGCTGGATGTGGGTATCAATTTCCGGCGGACTACCAAGCGGGGATTCGAGCGAATTTGGAATGTGAGTATCTATAATGCTTATTGCCGTATGAATCCTTTTTATACAAAGATAGAACGGCAGGTGGATGGAAGTTTCAGAGGAAAGGCTATCGGACTGTTCCCGATAATTCCTTCTTTTAGCTACACCTTAAATTTCTGAATCGGCATGCATTGGAATGTCATTGATTATAACAAATTTCTAAACATTGTATTTATGCATTTAAACAAACAGAATCTCATAATAATACTTGCAGCCTTCAGCCTGTTGTCATCTTGTGTGTATCATTTTGACTTGGATAAGATTTCAGAGGTTCCTAAATTAACGGTATATAGTTATCCTGGAAGTGGTGATACTACGGTGGTACGTCTTTCGCACAGTCTTCCGGTTTATGACAAAGGCATGAGAATGTATGGATTAAAGGGCAGGGACATCAGGCTGGAAGTGAATGACATTGCTGTTCCTTTGTTGTGGACAGAGGATTCATTGCCGGGAGTTCCCGCCAAAAGTTATTATGTGGTGCAGCCCTATGAGACGAGTGACCGTGTCCGGCTTACAGCTTCGGTAGAAGGGGTGAAAGCAGTATCTGCCTTTACCATTATTCCTGCTCCTTTCCCCTTAAACGCTGTTAAAATAGAACGAAAACCCTCTGAGTTGAGTGTGCTCCAGCTTCAGATAAATTTTACCGATTATGCAAAGATTGAAAATTACTATGCGGTAACGGTCAAAGAAAGGGTGAAGTATTGGAAAGAGGGGACTTCGGAGGTGCATTATGGCAAACCGTCTTCTGCTTATATGGACTGGAGTGATGAGCCAATATTGGATGCTTCTTCTGGTTTGGATGACATTTTTATGGGAAACTATGCGTACTATCAGAATCTGTATTTTTGGAGCGATGAGAAAATTCAGGGAAAGAATTACACACTTCGCCTGAATATGACTTACATACCTGATTACAAGACTTCTATTCAAGATGAAACTTTTATAAACAGAAAGCAATATAAGGTTTATTTATATAGTCTGTCTGAAGAGTTCTACCGTTATTTGAAATCACTTAATGAGCAGAAGAATAATGAACTGGGTAATGTGGAGCTGGCTCCTATGCGGGCTACTTACACCAATGTGGAGAACGGTTTCGGACTGGTAGGTGGTTGCTGCTTGCGGCAAACGGAGTGGATGGATAGTTTAAAAGAGTGAGTTGTTATTTATTTGTTAAACACTAAAATTTAGATTTATGAACAAAAGTTTTTTATTTGCGGGATTGGCATTGTGTTTGATGTCTTCTTGCTGTCAAGAGTTTGATGTAGATAATCTTGCTGAGAGTCAAGTTGATTCTCGAACTTTGTCTTGTTTGGATATGCTAGAATTTGAAACTAGGTCTGATTTTGACCATGCAGTACTTAATGTTGAATATTATGTGGATTCGATAAAAAAGAATTTCCGGTTTATTTCGCTATACGATGAATATGAAAGAGCATGGGATTTATCTGACGAGTATTATGAGTCGGAAGAAAAATATCAAGAATTTAAGAAAATGTTTCCTGGATTGTATTTTCCGGAGTATAAAGACGATTATTCTTTCTTTTTGCCTGTTAGGAATGAGGCTGTGGCAAAATTGTTAAATAATAAAGGTTATGTGAAGATTGGTAATAAAGTAGTGGATATTACTGATATTAAAACTCCGGAAGATTTGCTTGAACTAGGATTGCTAGCTCCAGATGATGCTATAACTTATTCTGTAGATCATAACACAGAATTTGAAAATAATATACCAGAACAAGCTGATGGGGATCGAAAATTTTGGCTTAATACTTATGCGGGTAATTTTGTTAGGATGGAAGCTAATTTTAGAAAAAAGTCAGTTTTTGGACGATGGAGAAATTATAAGTCGAAAACGACTTTAGTAGGTTCTTTGTATTATGCTTCAGGGGTTGTTCATTTTCCTATAACCTCATCTCAAGATAAAAAAGGACCGCACGTATATGAGGCTTTCCCTGGAGGTGTAGGTGCATATTATCCATGTCATGGAACTTTTACTATTGATTATCAAGGCTTAGGAAAATTTAAATTTAAAGTAAATAAACAGAAACCAGATTGAAAATAATAACGCTAATTGGAAATCTGTATGAAACGATTATTTTTTTTCTTATTCCTTTTCTTTTTATGGATGACAGTTCGTGCACAGATGCTCCGTTCTTCAGGCCTAGTGCTTTATGGAGGGAAAAATACCGTAAACTACCAGATGGTTTCACCGGAGAAAGGATTACCGCCTTTCGATTTGGCAAACTCCCGTTTGGGGGCTGATTTTACTTTGGGCGCCGGATACCGCTGGCGGCTGAATCGTCCGGATACCGGCTGGTTCTTCGACTTGTCGTTATCGGCAAGATATGGCCGTTACAGCTATGGATTCCGTTATCTTTCTTCTGACGTGCATACGACGTATGTGGGCGGAGAAGGAATCCGTAATCTGTGGTCGGCATCTTTTGCTGGAAGTGTGGGACGGTACCTGTTTCGAGGATTGAATCTGTCGGTAGGAGTGGAGCCTACTTTTTATTTTTATGACAAAAGTTTCTTCGACTTGCCGATATTTGCAAGGTTGGCGTATGACTTCAGATTCATGGAAGTAGCTGTGCAATACAAATGGGGGATGACAAGGAAGTTCAATATGTCTCCTTTCTTGCGTAACCGACTTTCAGGCTGGGAGTGTTCGGTCTATATTCCTTTGTCAAGACGGAAATGATTTTTCTTTGAAAGGGATGGATTTTCTATAAATTTCTGTAACATATTGAGAAATACAGATTTAATAGCTTTCAGTACTTTCTTGTCAGTACTTGAGTACTTCCACGAAAGTACTGTAGTACTCCAAGGAAAGTATTAGAGTACTGCCAAGGAAGTACTGATTTAATGAAAGATTCGTGTGTAAGGGGTGAGAAGGGTTTTTAACCTTCTTTTTTCTTGAAATATTCGTATCCGATGCGGCAGAACAGACATTTCTTGGTGTCGCAGTAATTCTTTTTGAGCTGGATGAGTGCCTGACTGTCGCCGGCATGGGCGGCTTGCAGACCACATTCTTTCCACAGCCGGATGATGTAGTTGTTTTCCGGTTTGAGTTGCTCCAGCAGGTTGCCGGCACGTTCGGTGAGTCGTTCCTCGCCTTTGTGCTTGCCGTAAGCATAGAGGAAGGGAACCACGGTATTGATAATCAGCAGGTCGATGGAGGCGTCGCTGAGGGTTTTCGGACGGGCGGGCGAGGGTTCGCCGAAAACGTAGTGCGTCAGCCAGTAAAGGGAGGTACCTCCACGCAGCAGGTCGCGCAGTTCTTTTACCGTAGAGGCCAGCAGCAACTGGGAGAGCATGCCCTGGGAACGGTGGTAGAGGTTGGCCAGCTGGGCGATGCGTACGTGCGGAAAGTTGCCCGGGCGCATGCGGAGCATCTTCCACCGAAGGTGTTCGGAGGGCTGTAGATCGAATTTGTGGGCCAGGTAGGCGTATTCCTTGGTAAGCTGGGCGGAATAGTCGTCGGACGGGAGTTCCTGCAACAGGCCGGCCTGCCCGAAGAAAATGGCTTCTATCTGAAAAAGATTATCGCGGTGCTTGTTGACGGCTTGCAAGGGAATGGTCTGTGCCCATTGCTCGAAGGCGTCGCTGTTGGTGCCGAAACCGAAGTTGCGGGCTAAGGTGAGAAAAAAGGCTTGTTCCCAGTCGCCTTTGCTCTGGGTGAGCTGGGCTTGGATGCGCTGTGTCTTCTGCTCGAAACGCTCGGTCTGCAGACTGGAGAGCCAGCTGTGGAGCAGGAGCTTGGGCAGGCGAGGGATGAGGCGGTAGCAGGCCGGGTAATGGCTGGTTTCAATCAGCTCGCGGTAGTTGTCTAACAGGTAGGGCGGATAGTGCAGCTCCATTTGCGGGATGGGCGTGCCGTCGGTGCGGAAGGTTTCGGCATCGATGTCGGAAGCCACATGCAGAATCACGGAGTCGTAGGCACGGTCCTGATGATGGTGGTGGCGTTTCCAGTCGGAAGCATGCACGTGGATTTCTACATTTCCCACCCACAGAATGCCGTCTATCTTGATTTTCGCATTGAAAAAGTCGGGTCCTGCATCGGGATTGGGGAGTCCGGGGTCAATGACTTCCACGGTTTGTCCTTGCGTGGTATGCAGCGGAGTGAGCGGAAAAAGCTTGTGTTTCCATACAAACTGGAGTAGATGTTCCATGTTAACGAGCTGTAAATGTTGGGTAAATGTAATGATTAATACTGAAAAACACTATCTTTGCGAATAAAATTATCATCAGAATTATGAAAATTGCATTAATTGGATATGGAAAGATGGGAAAGGAAATTGAAAAAATCGCCCTTTCCAGAGGTCATGAAATTGTGAGTATCATTGATATAAATAATCGGGAAGATTTTGCTTCGGAGGCTTTCCGTTCGGCCGATGTGGCCATTGAATTTACGGCTCCTTCAGTGGCTTACGGCAACTGTCTGGAGGCGTTCAAGAATGGGGTGAAAGTGGTATCGGGCAGTACCGGATGGATGGGAGAGCATGGCGAAGAGATGCGCCGTCTGTGCCAGGAGGAAGGTAAGACGCTGTTCTGGTCGTCTAACTTCAGCTTGGGTGTGGCTATCTTTGCGGCGGTGAACAAGTACCTGGCAAAGATTATGAACCAGTTCCCGAACTACGATGTGTCAATGGTAGAAACCCACCACGTGCACAAGCTGGATGCCCCGAGTGGTACGGCCATTACGCTGGCTGAAGGGATTCTGGAAAATCTGGACCGTAAGCAGAAATGGGTGATGGGCACACTGACTGCTCCTGACGGTACGGTGACGGGCACGACCGACTGTGCACCGGATGAATTGCCCGTGAGTGCCATCCGCGAAGGGGAAGTGCCGGGTATCCATACCATCAAATATGAATCAGAAGCTGATTCTATCGTGATTACACACGACGCAAAGAACCGCAAGGGGTTTGCATTGGGAGCGGTGCTGGCTGCAGAATATACGGCTGCACACCAGGGCTTCTTAGGTATGAATGATTTATTCCAGTTTTGAGTATGATACAGGCATCGCGTAAACAATGGATAAAGTTCGGCATAGTGCTGGTGCTTTACCTGATTTTCCTGATTTGGTTGAAAAGCTGGCTGGGACTGGTAGTGGTTCCGTTCATCTTTGACGCATATATTTCCAAAAAGATTCCCTGGACATGGTGGAAGAAATCGACCAACAAGACCGTGCTGACGGTGATGGGCTGGGTGGATGCCATCGTGTTTGCGCTGGTGGCAGTCTATTTTGTGAATCTGTATTTCTTTCAGAACTATGTGATTCCTTCTTCGTCGCTGGAAAAATCGCTGCTGGTAGGCGACTATCTGTTTGTAAGCAAGATGAGCTATGGTGCCCGTATTCCGCAGACACCGCTCCACATGCCGCTGACGCAGCATACGCTGCCGGTGTTCAACTGCAAGTCGTACCTGGAATGGCCGAAGTGGGACTACAAACGGGTGGCCGGACTGGGAGAGGTGCAGCTGAATGACATCGTGGTGTTCAACTTCCCGGCAGGGGATACGGTGGCTACCGGCAATCCGGCAGAAGACATCTATCGCATGAGCTATGCCATCGGCAAGCAACTTTCGCAGCCTATTGACCTGGCCAGCCTGAACCTGGAGCAGCAACGGGATGTGTATGATTATTATTACTCGGTAGGACGTAAGTATATTGACGAAAATCCGCAGCTGTATGGTGAGGTGATTACCCGCCCTGTAGACCGGAGAGAGAATTATGTGAAGCGTTGTGTGGGTATGCCGGGCCAGACACTGGAAATCAAGAACCGGATTATTTACCTGGACGGTAAGGCCAACAAGGAGCCGGATAATGTGCAGTATCGTTATCTGGTGCATACCAAGGGCATGCTGCCGGAGGATTTATGTCATGAATTGGGCATCAGCCAGGAGGATTTGATGGCTTATTATACGGAGGAATCGGTGTATAACATGCCGTTAACTGAAAAGGCGAAGGCTGCCTTGCTGGCACGGAAGGACTTGGTGACTTCCATCGAAAACGTGCCGGATGATGATGCAGGCGGACTGTATCCGGATAACAAGCTGACGGGCTGGACGATAGACAACTATGGTCCGATATGGATTCCGAAGAAGGGAGCTACCATAGACCTGACGCTGGATAACCTGCCGATGTATGAACGTCCGATCAAGAACTACGAGGGCAACAGCCTGGAGGTGAAAGACGGAAAAATCTACATCAACGGACAGGAAACGACGAAATATACCTTCAAGATGGATTATTACTGGATGATGGGTGATAACCGTCATAATTCGGCCGACTCGCGTTTCTGGGGCTTCGTGCCGGAAGACCATATTGTGGGTAAACCTATTTTTATCTGGCTGTCGCTGAACCAGGATCGTGGCTGGTTTGACGGAAAGATTCGCTGGAACCGTCTGTTTAAGTTTGTGGATTCCATTAAATAATCTATGAACAAAGGAAAGTCCGGATGGTGGTGGTTGAGAGCGGCCGGCCTGACGGTGTTGACCGTATGGCTGGTGCGGACCCTGCTTGTGACGACTTGTGTAATTCCTTCTTCCGGGATGGAAAATTCTCTTTATCAGGGAGAACGGATTCTGGTCAGCAAGTGGAGCTACGGGCTGCGTTTGCCTTTTTGTTCGCTTTTCGGCTATCATCGGCTGGCATCTTCGCGTGCGGAGAAGGGGGATATTTTCTTGTTCAATAACCCTCACCCCCAGCAGGTGGAGAGAGGGATAGAGTGGAGAGAGCTGTTTATCAGCCGCTGTATCGGCACGCCGGGAGATACGCTGATGCTGGATGCCGACCTGAACTGTGTGGGCGGAGAGGTGCTCAGCCCGGACGCCAAATCGCTGTATGCTTATCCGGTATCCTCGGAAGACTTGATGCTGACCGTGCTGTCGGTGCTGGGTATCAAAGGAAATACGCTGGCCGGATATACTTCCGACGGGGGGTATATACGGAGTTTCAGCCAATATGAATATTACTTGATTTCGCAGAAACTGGAGGGACGGATTCCGCTGGTTCCGCTGGATGAAAAGAACCGTACGGAAGTGCATCCGTATGTGATTCCGGCGAAAGGTGTTCCGGTGAAGGTGTATCCCTGGAATGTGACTTTGCTCTGCAATACGATTGTGGCGCATGAACACCAGCCTGCAGAGGTTCGTCACGATACGTTGTATGTGAAGGGAAAGCCCGTGGAGGCTTATACGTTTGGCAAGGATTATTACTGGGTGGCTTCCAATGACCCGGTGAATATTTGTGATTCCCGCTTGTTCGGGTTCGTGCCGGAGGACCACCTGATAGGGAAGGCCTGGCGCATCTGGTACTCTTCGCGGAAGGGGCGCTTCTGGCAGCGGGTGCAATGACATAAACTAAGAAAGAATGAAGAATGAAGTGATTTTGGGGTCGGCCTATCTGGCTCCCGTAGAATATTATACCAAACTTTTTGCTTATCCTTCGGTACGTGTAGAGCGTTATGACCACTACATGAAGCAGACTTACCGTAACCGGTGTGTGATTGCATCGGCCGACGGACCGTTGGCACTGACCATTCCGACGGAAAAGAGTGACGACCTGAAGTGTGTGATGAAGGATGTACGTATTTCAGACCATGGCAACTGGCGGCATGTGCACTGGAATGCGTTTGTAGCCGCTTACAAGCATAGTCCTTTCTTTGATTACTATGCGGATGAGTTTCACCGGTTCTTTGAGCAGAAATATGAGTTTCTGTTCGACTTTAACCTGGAACTGTGTGAGTGGGTGTGCCGGCAGATTGACATGGAACCTCGCCTGATACCTACTGAGGAATACATGCCGGAGGTGGAATGTGCCGATGATTTCCGGGAGCTGATTCATCCCAAACGGGATTATCGGGAGGCGGACAAGGCATTCTTTCCTAAACCTTATTATCAGGTGTTTGACCAGAAGCTGGGTTTTCTGCCTAATCTCAGTGTGATTGACCTGCTGTTCAATATGGGACCGGAAAGCTTGCTGGTGCTGCGTGACTCGGTGCGTGCGTTCAATGAAATTTAAGGATACATATTCCTTCAAACCCGATTTTATGTTGTACATTTGTAACTGAATCAATGATTTAACAATATGAATAATCTTCCAACAGTAACGAAAAACCTGCTTATTATCAATGTGCTCTGTTTCTTCGGAATGTTTGTGGCCCGGAAATACGGAGTGGATATAGAAAATATGCTGGGTCTTCACTTTTTTCTGGCTTCGGATTTTAACCTGGGGCAGCTTATCACTTACATGTTCATGCATGCCAATTTCTCGCATATCTTCTTCAATATGTTTGCGGTATGGATGTTCGGACGGGTGCTGGAACAGGTGTGGGGACCTAAACGCTTCCTGACGTATTACCTGATTTGTGGTATTGGCGCCGGTCTGATTCAGGAGTTGGTGCAGTATGTGGAGTATCTGGCGGTGTGGTCTAATTACGATTCGGTCAATACGGGACTGAATATTATTCCTATGGATGTGTTCCTGAACCAGCTGACTACCGTAGGTGCTTCGGGAGCGGTGTATGGCATTTTGCTGGCATTTGGTATGTTGTTTCCCAACAGTCAGATGTTTGTTTTCCCGATACCGGTGCCCATCAAGGCGAAGTATTTTGTGATTGGATATGCGGTGCTGGAGCTGCTTTTAGGATTGGGAAGCAACGACGGAGTAGCCCATTTCGCTCACCTGGGAGGTATGTTGTTCGGCTTGATACTGATTGTTTATTGGAGAAAGAAAAATGGCGGCGGACGGATTTATTACTGATTTGAAAAGAAAGTTCCAGCAGGGAGACATTGTGCTGCGTCTGGTGTATGTGAACGTAGCGGTGTTTCTGGCAGTGACACTGGTGCAGATTTTTCTGACCTTATTCAATGTGTCTGCTTCGCCGTGGATGAACTATCTGGAACTGCCGGCATGGACGGAGATCTTTATCCGTAGGCCCTGGACCCTGATTACTTACATGTTCATGCATGCCGGTGTGCTGCACATCTTGTTTAATATGCTGTGGCTGTTCTGGTTCGGTCGTCTGTTTCTGGCTTTCTTCTCGTCGAAGCACTTGCGCGGACTTTATTTTCTGGGAGGTATTTGCGGCGGATTGCTTTATATGCTGGCATATAATGTGTTTCCTTATTTTCAGGATGCCGTGTATTCTTCCTATTTGTTGGGTGCTTCGGCTTCTGTGTTGGCCATTGTGGTGGCGGTAAGTGTACGTGAACCGAATTATCCGGTGCAGTTCCTGTTTATTGGTACGGTGCGTCTGAAATATGTGGCTCTGTTTATGGTGGCGCTCGATTTGCTGTTCATGACTTCTGAGAATGCAGGCGGGCACATTGCACATCTGGGTGGAGCACTGGCCGGATGGTGGTTTGCGGCAGGATTGCAGAGCGGCCACGATGCCACAAAATGGATAAACCTGGTGTGCGACTGGTTTGCAGGCTTGGAACGTCCGGTGAGGCGTAAACCCAAGATGAAGGTGCACTACGGAGGACGTCAGGCGGATTATGAATACAATGCCCGGAAAAAGGAACGTGAGGCAGAAATTGACCGGATTCTGGACAAACTGCGTAAGTCGGGCTATAACAGTCTGACGGATGACGAGAAGAAAAGCTTATTTGATGCAAGTAAGAAATGAGTATTTGGAAACATACGTTTAGAGGAGTCTTTATTTTAGGAAACCTGATTGTCGGGACCGGATTCTTGTGCTGTGCTTACAGTCCGCTTGTATCACCGGTGGCTCATCCGGTGCTGGCCTGTGCGGGATTGTTTTTTCCCTTTTTCTTGTTGGCTTTGATTGTTCTTGCAGTAGTGGGACTGTTTCATGGATGGAAGTTTATGTGTCTTCCTTTACTGCTTTTATTGGCTGGAGGAGGGGCAGTCGCGACGTATACTCCGCTTGGAGGAGGGGAAGAACCTACGGACGGGGAGGTACTGAAATTTCTGACTTATAACGTCATGAATATGTACGGTGATGCGGAAGATGAATCTCGCCCCGTGCAACATTATATTCAGGAAAGTGATGCAGACGTGGTTTGTCTGCAGGAATATCACTGGGATACCCGAAAGACCAGGAAGGCTTTTCCCATGTATCCTTACAGACGGTTGCTGAAAGCGTCTAACGGAAATGGGATGGCCTGTTTGTCACGTTTCCCGATTCTTTCGGTAGAACCGATTCCCTATGAAAGTGGAAGTAATGCCAGCTTTCTGCTTCGTCTAAACATAAAAGGGGATACACTGACGTTGATATGCAATCATCTGGAATCGAATAAGCTGGATGCGCATGATAAGGAAGTGTACGAGGGATTGCTGAAATCGCCTGAAGAACAGAACGTGAAATCGGACAGCAAATACTTGCTGCATAAATTGGCTGATGCCGTGGCCATCCGTGGACCGCAGGCGGATTCGGTGGCACAGGCCATCTCTCGGCAGTCGGGCAAGTATTTGCTGGTGTGCGGTGATTTCAATGATTCTCCTATTTCGTATGCGCATCACACCATCGGAAAAGGATTGACAGATGCTTATCGTGAAGCCGGCTGGGGACCGGGATTCTCGTATAACCGGAATTTTCTGTATTTCCGCATTGACCATTTGTTTGTGAACAAAGGATTTAAAGTATTGAAATGCCGTGTGGACAATTCCATCTCGGCATCCGACCACTATCCGTTGTGGTGTTTGGTAGAGAAGTTATAACCTGATAATAAATAGAAGATGAAGAATTTAATTTTTGCAGCAGCTATGAGTTGTATGGTATGTGCCTGCGGTCAGCAGGCGGCAGACACGGGCAATCCGTTCCTGTCTGAGTTTGAGACCCCTTATGGAACACCTGACTTTGACCGTATCAAGGTGGAACATTATGAACCGGCTTTCTTGAAAGGCATTGAGCAGCAGAATGGGGAAATCAAAGCCATTGTAGAGAACCCGGAGGAACCGAGTTTTGAGAATACGATTGTGGCATTGGATAATAGCGGGGAGATTCTGGCTCGTGTGAGCGGTGTGTTCTTTGCTTTGACAGAAGCTGATACCAATGACGAAATGATGGCGCTGGAAGCAAAGATTGCTCCTATGCTGTCTGAACACAGTGATAATATTTTCCTGAATCAGGAGCTGTATAAGAGAGTGGCTGCCGTTCATGCCCAGGAAGAGGCCGGAAAGATTCAGCTGACTACCGAACAGCATTATTTGCTGGATAAATATTATAAGGAATTTATCCGTTCTGGTGCCGGACTGGATGCACAGAAGCAGGAACGTCTGCGTGAAATCAACAAACAGCTTTCTACACTGACCATTGAGTTCGGTAATCATGTGTTGGCCGACAACAACGATTATCTGCTGGTGGTAGATAAGAAAGAGGATTTGGCTGGTCTGCCGGATGCAGTTATTGCAGGAGCTGCACAGGAAGCCAAGGCACACGGAAAAGACGGTAAGTGGGTATTTACTTTGCAGGAATCCAGCCGCACTCCGTTGCTCCAGTATGCTCAGAACCGTGAGTTGAGAAAGAATATCTATCAGGCATATACCAGCCTGGGTAACCGTGGCAATGCCAATGACAACAAGGAAGTGCTGAAAAAGGTACTTGCTCTTCGTCTGGAAAAGGCACAGCTGATGGGATTCAACAATTTCGCAGAGTATCAGCTGGCTGACAACATGGCGAAGAACCCGAAGAATGCACTTGACCTGCTGTATGGCTTGTGGGAATATTCTATCAAGAATGCCAAGGCGGAAGCAGCTGAGTTACAGAAAATCATGGACCGTGAAGGAAAAGGTGAGAAACTGGAAGCATGGGACTGGTGGTATTATGCAGAAAAGCTTCGCCAGGAGAAATATGATTTGAATGAAGATGCTATCAAGCCTTATTTCAGTCAGGAAGATGTACACAATGGACTGTGTACGGTAGTTAACAAGTTGTATGGCATTACCTTGACTCCTTGTGATTCTATTTCAGTATATAATAAGGATGTGAAGACTTATATTGTGAAGGATGCAGATGGTTCACTGTTGGGCGTGTTCTATAGCGACTACATGCCTCGTGCCAGCAAACGGAGCGGCGCCTGGATGAGTAACTTCCGTGAACAGCAGGAAGGGGTTCGTCCGTTGATTTATAATGTGGCCAGCTTTACCAAACCGGCTGGTGACCTTCCTTCCTTGCTGACAATCGATGAAGCACGCACCATGTATCATGAGTTCGGACATGCTTTGCACGGATTGCTGACTCAGTGCAAGTATAAAGGTGTATCTGGTACTTCTGTAGCTCAGGATTTCGTGGAACTTCCTTCACAGATTATGGAACACTGGGCTGTATCACCTGAAGTGCTGAAAATGTATGCCAAACATTACCAGACTCGTGAGGCTATTCCTGATTCTCTGATTGCCAAGATTGAAAATCAGGCATTGTTCAACCAGGGATTTATGACTACAGAACTGTTGGCAGCTGCCATCCTGGATATGGAAATGCACTGTCTGACTACGATGGAAGGATTCGATGTGCTTCAGTTTGAAAAACAGCTGATGGACAAATTGGGACTGATCCCTCAGATTGCGCCTCGTTATCGTTCTACTTACTTCAACCACATCATGGGTGGTTATGCAGCTGGTTATTATAGCTATATCTGGGCTGAACGTCTGGATACAGATGCCTTTGAAGCATTCAAGGAACATGGCTTGTTCGACCAGGCTACCGCTACTTCTTTCCGTAAGAACATTCTGGAAAAAGGTGGTTCAGACGACCCGATGAAACTGTATGTAACCTTCCGTGGGGAAGAACCCAGTCTGGATGCGTTGCTGAAGACTCGCGGATTGAAATAAAATGTCCGGATAGCAGGAAAAATCTGTACAGAGTATAACTAAAAGAGGGAGTATGGCTTCATTTTTGCAAGCTGTACTCCCTTTTTTAGGCTCTAAGCCTTAAATATTTACAATCCTTTCCGCATATAAATGAAAAAAAAACTATATTTGCAACCTTGAATAAACGTATCAAATTTTAAAAGTAAATATAATAAACTAAAGTAACATGCAAAACAAAGGATTTGTAAAGGTTTTTGCGGTATTACTGACCCTTGCGTGTGCTTTTTATCTTTCGTTCTCATTCGTTACACGTTATCAGATGAACAAGGCGGCTGAGGACCCGAAAGGTTCGGCACATTACCTGGATTCCATGCAGAATCAGAAGGTGTGGTTGGGGATTTACACGCTGAAACAATGCCGTGAGATGGAAATCGGGTTGGGTTTGGACCTGAAAGGTGGTATGAACGTCATTCTGGAGGTTTCTGTACCAGATGTAGTGAAGGCGTTGGCCGACAACAAACCGGATGAAGCTTTCAATAAAGCTGTAGCGGAAGCTGCAAAATTGCAAATTAACAGCCAGGAAGACTTTATTACGCTGTTTATCAGAGAATACAAGAAACTGGCACCGGAGGGCAAGCTTGCCGAACTCTTTGCAACTCAGCAGTTGAAGGATAAAGTAAATACCCGTAGTACTGACGCTGAAGTAGAAAAAGTATTACGTGAAGAGGTAAGTGCTGCTGTTGATAACTCATTCAATGTTTTGCGTACACGTATTGACCGTTTTGGTGTAGCTCAGCCGAACATCCAGACACTGGAAGGTAAGATGGGCCGTATCATGGTGGAATTGCCGGGTATCAAGGAACCGGAACGTGTGAGAAAACTTTTACAGGGTTCTGCTAACCTGGAATTCTGGGAAACATTTGAAGCAAAAGACATCGTTCCGGTATTGGCTTCTGCTGATAACCGTGCACGTGGCCTGCTGAATGCAGATGCTCCTGCTGATTCTGCAAAGGTAGAAGCTGATACAACGGCTGTAGCTGAGGCTTCTGCTGTATCTGCAAAAGACAGTCTGGCTGCCGCATTGAAGGGTGAAACTGCTACTGCTTCTAACACAAATATTGAAGAACTGAAGAAAGAACATCCGTTGCTGGCTGTACTGCAGTTGAATCAGAGTGGTGTAGGCTGTATCGTTGGTTATGCTGACTATAAGGATACTGCTGACGTAAACCGTATCCTGAACATGAAGGCTGTGAAGGAAGTAATGCCGCGCGACTTGAAACTGATGTGGGGTGTGAAAGCTTCAGATATGGATAAGACAGGACGTATCTTCGAATTGTATGCTATTAAGTCGACAGAACGTAACGGTCGTGCACCGCTGGAAGGTGATGTAGTAACTGATGCAAAAGATGAATACGACCAGTTCAACAAACCTTGTGTAAGCATGTCTATGAATACAGAAGGTTCTCGTCGCTGGGCTGCCTTGACTAAGAAGAACATCGGTCGAGAAATCGCCATCGTATTGGATGGATATGTATACAGTGCTCCGCGTGTAAACTCTGAAATTACTGGTGGTAACTCACAGATTACCGGTAACTTTACTCCGGAAGTTACAAAAGACTTGGCTAACGTATTGAAGTCTGGTAAGATGCCGGCTCCTGCACGTATCGTACAGGAAGACATCGTAGGTCCGTCTCTGGGACAGGAATCTATCAACCAGGGTATTGTATCTTTCATCGTGGCTTTGATTGTCCTGATGATTTATATGTGTGCGATGTACGGATTCATTCCGGGCATGGTGGCTAACGGTGCGTTGTTCATCAACTTCTTCTTCACACTGGGTATCCTTTCTTCATTCCAGGCTGCATTGACCATGTCTGGTATCGCCGGTATGGTGTTGTCACTGGGTATGGCTGTGGATGCTAACGTATTGATTTACGAACGTACGAAAGAGGAGCTTCGTGCTGGTAAGGGAACCAAACAAGCATTGGCTGAAGGTTACAAGAACGCATTCTCTGCCATCTTCGACTCTAACTTGACTTCTATCATCACAGGTATCATCCTGTTTAACTTCGGTACTGGTCCGATTCGTGGTTTTGCTACTACCTTGATTATCGGTATCCTCTGCTCATTCTTCTCAGCTGTGTTCTTGACTCGTCTGGTTTACGAACACTTCATGAACAAAGACAAGTGGTTGAACCTGACATTCACTACAGGTATTTCAAAGAACCTGATGCAGAATGTACACTATAACTTCATGGGTATTACGAAACGTTCGTTCACTATCTGGGGAGTTATCATCGTAGTATGTATCATTTCATTCTTTGTACGTGGTCTTGCACAGAGTATCGACTTCACCGGTGGACGTAACTTCGTGGTTCAGTTCGAACAGGTTGTACAGCCGGAAACTGTACGTAGCTTGCTGCAGCCGAAAGTGGGTGATGCAAATGTACAGGCTATTGCTTTGGGTACAGACGGTAAGACAATCCGTGTGACTACCAACTACCGTATCAACGAAGATTCTCCTACAATCGATGCAGAAATTGAAGAGTTCCTTTACAATGCATTGAAGGAAGGTAATTTGTTGGGTGAAGGTACTACACTGGAAATCTTTATCGACCGTGATAATCGTGCCGGAGGTTCTATCATCAGTTCTCAGAAGGTAGGTCCTAGCATTGCCGACGATATTAAGACTTCAGCTGTATGGTCAGTTGTATTGGCTTTGATTGCTATCGGTCTGTATATCTTGATTCGTTTCAGCAACATCGCCTTCAGTATCGGTGCTACAGTAGCATTGATGGTGGATACCGTACTGATTATCGGTGCATACTCTTTGTGCTATGGATGGATGCCGTTCTCTTTGGAAATCGACCAGACATTCATTGGTGCTATCTTGACTGCAATCGGTTACTCTATCAACGATAAGGTGGTAATCTTCGACCGTGTACGTGAGTTCATCGGTTTGTATCCGAAACGCGACCGTACGCAGCTGTTCAATGATTCGTTGAATACGACTCTGGCTCGTACCATCAACACTTCTTTGAGTACATTGATTGTGTTGCTGAGTATCTTCATCCTTGGTGGTGACAGCATCCGCAGCTTTGCATTCGCTATGATTCTGGGTGTAGTAATCGGTACATTGTCTTCATTGTTCGTAGCTGCTCCGGTAGCTTACCTGACAATGGGTCACAAGATGCCGAAACAGGCTGGTGAAGCAGAATAAAATAGAAATCTGATATAATGTTTGAAAGCGGCTGTTTTCCTTGTGAAAGCGGCCGCTTTTTTGTTTGTTAAAGTTGTTATTGGAGATACTTTGATATTTTAGTCATAATGATTAAGCTTATTGACTAATTTTACTTCAAATTAAAAGAGGGTTGACTTTAAATATTTGTATTTTTGAATTGAAATTCATGTAATTAATCGAAAAATCTTATGAAGAACAAGGCATTTTTTATTATTCTTTTGGGGCTGTTGGTATGTACTGTAGTGCAAGCCCAAGTATCTTTTGGCGAAGCCAAAAAATTCAATGAGAATTGGTTGTTCAGCTTGTCAGACGATAGTCTGAGCACTTCCGTATCGTATGACGATAGAAAGTGGCGAAAGCTTGATTTGCCGCACGACTGGTCGGTAGAAGGACAGCTTTCTCCTTCACTGGCAAGCTGTACCGGTTATTTGCCGGGTGGTATAGGCTGGTATCGGAAACATTTTCAGGTTACCGATAAGGCTGCACGCCATTATATCTATTTTGAGGGAGCATATAACCGCAGCGAGGTTTATCTGAACGGACACCTGCTCGGTAAACGTCCGAACGGATACATATCTTTTATGTATGACATGACTCCCTACCTGAAGGAAGGCGATAACGTGCTGGCAGTCCGTATTGATCATAGCCGTTATGCTGATTCACGCTGGTACACAGGCTCTGGAATTTACCGGGATGTGTGGATGATTTCCGCTCCTGACATTCATTTTGCACAATGGGGTATAGGCTGGCACGCTACTTCGCTGACCGATAAGCAGGCGGTAGTGGCAGTCGATATGGAAGTGGAGAAACATGTGAAGGCCGCTGGCGCATTGGAGGTCTCTGCGGCACTTTATGATGCAGAAGGTACACTGGTAGCACAGGGCCGTAAGAAAGTGGCGGATAAAGCTGAAGGTATTGCGAAAGAAACAATATCATTGAAGGTGAAGAAACCTCGCCGCTGGAATCTGGATGCACCTTATCTGTACACGTTGAAGACAGAGCTGCTTTGTGACGGCAAACGGATAGATGGCAGTTCGACGAATGTAGGTCTCCGTACGTTGAAGTTTGATGCCAACAAGGGATTTGCCCTGAACGGAGAGTGGATGAAGGTGAAAGGAGTATGTCTGCATCATGATGCAGGTGTGCTGGGGGCGGTCGTTCCTCCTGAAGTATGGGAGCGTCGTCTGAAAAACTTGAAAGAAATTGGTGTGAATGCCATCCGTATGAGCCATAATCCGCAGGCACCGGTATTGTATGATTTATGTGACCGAATGGGCTTCCTGGTGATGGATGAGGCTTCGGATGAATGGGAATTCCCGAAACGGAAATGGATAAAGGGATGGAATGTCGGTGAACCAAGCTATGACGGAACATTTGATTTCTTTGAGGAATGGATTGAACGCGATGTGACGGATATGGTGCGTCGTGACCGGAATCACCCTTGTATATTCTTGTGGAGTATCGGCAATGAGGTAGACTATCCGAATGACCCTTATTCTCATCCGGTTCTGGATGGTACAACCATTAACCAGCCTATGTTTGGAGGATACAAGCCTGATGCGCCGGATGCCATGCGTATCGGTAAGATTGCGAAACGTCTGGCTGCCTGTGTACGTGCGGTAGATACTTCACGTCCTGTTACCGGTGCATTGGCCGGAGTGGTAATGTCGAATCAGACAGAGTATCCTGAAGCAGTAGATGTAGTAGGATATAATTACACGGAAAACCGTTATGACGAAGACCATGCCACTTATCCTGACCGTGTGATTTACGGTAGTGAAACGGGTGTGGGAATTGAGGCTTGGCATGCGGTACGCGACAAGGAATTTATTTTCGGACAGTTCCTTTGGACGGGTACGGACTATCTGGGGGAATCAGGCAGATGGCCTTCCAGAGGTTTGTATACCGGTTTGCTGGACTTTGGCAGCTTCCCCAAACCACGCGGATACTTCCGTGCTTCGCTTTGGAGTGAGAAACCTGTGACTTACATCGGTACATATCCCAAGCACGACTGGGTATCAATGGATGCATGGGATTTGTGGAACTACGAACCGGGCCAGTTGATTCGGGTGGTTTGTTATACCAATGCACCGCAGGCTCGTTTGTTGCTGAACGGAAAAGAAGTGGGCAGATGAAGCCTTACGACGATAAGAGCGGTATCATTTACTGGGATATTCCTTATCAGGATGGGGAATTGCGTGCAGAAGGTTGTGATGCAACAGGAAAAGTGCTTTCATCTTATGCCATCAAGACCTCAGGACGTCCATACGCCTTGCAGGCTACTGTGGATAAGGAAGTCTTGTCACCGGATAAGGCTACCGCACATGTAACGATCGAAGTGGTGGACGAACAAGGTACTATCGTAAAATTAGGTGATAACGACGTAACTTGTCAGATTGAAGGTCCGGCACGTTTGTTGGGGCTGGAAGGTTCAAATAACGGAGATATGAGTGATTATACAGATAATCACCACCGTGCTTTCCACGGACGTTTGCTGGCTTATATCCAGACTATAGGTGAGAAAGGTGAGATTCGTGTGAGACTGACTTCTCCTCTTTTGAAAGGAACGGAAGTGGTATTGAAGGCTGAGTAATCCTCCTTAGGCAGTACTGCGGTACTTCCTTGAAAGTACTGGAGTACTGTCAGGGAAGTACTTCGGTACTGCCTAAGAAGTACTGAAAGCGTGCCGGCAGGCTGTCTGAAAAGCGCCTGGCGGCACGCTTTGTTTTCCGGCATCTGATAAAGTGATAGCCTGTTCGTTTTTCTGGAACAGGTAGTTTGATTTTATAGGGAAGCCGGATAGTTTAAGTTTTCTTCGGTGAGCTGTTCCAGCACCTCATGCAGGAACTTGGCTGCTTCCCATTTGGCCATAGGAAGATTCATCATCAGGTAGTTTCCGCAGTCTTTTGCACTGGCTCCCGGCACTTCACCTTCATAATCGGCGATGAAGCGGAAAGTTTCTGTCATCAGCGGAGCAATGTCTTTGGATTGTAAATCACCTTTTACTATCAGGTAGTTTCCGGTCAGACAGCCCATTGGTCCCCAATAGATAATCTTGTCGGCCCATACCGGATGATTGCGCAGGAAAGTAGCTGCCAGGTGTTCAATGGTGTGGATAGCGGCAGGACCTAAGGCCGGTTCACGGTTAGGCTCTTTCATACGAATATCGAAGGTAGTGACGATTTCACCTCCAACTTCATCTTTGCGTGACACGAAAATACCGCGTTGCAAACGAATATGGTCTACTGTAAAGCTTGGTATCTTTTTCATAAAGCGATTATAGTTTGTTGGGTAATGCTTTCAGGAAAGTTTCAGTGACGTGGAAAGAACGGTCGGCCATTTCCCCCCAGAAATTCTGGTATTGTTCAAAGTGCTTGTCGGCTCCCGGAGTGTCACTGATGATGCGGAAACTGATGAAAGGAATCTGATAGAGGTAGCATACCTGGGCAATGGAAGCAGATTCCATATCTACAGCCAGTCCTTCCGGGAAGTTATGCTTGATTTCGTCCAGTTCGCTGCGGTCAGTAATAAACTTGTCGCCTGTACAAATCAGACCTCCGTGGATAGCCGTTTCTGTATCGAGTGAAAGGGCACACTGGAAGAGGATTTCATTTCCCTGGAAGAAAGTAGGGAGACCCTGAATCTGTCCGTAGGCATTGCCTTCGCCGCACCATACGTCATGGTACACAATCTGCTGGCTGACTACTACGTCCATCACTTTCAGGCAGGTGTCGATTCCTCCGGCTACTCCGGTACTGATGATGCAGTCGGGCTGGAAGTTGCGGATAAGTTCGACCGTTCCGGCAGCGGCATTCACTTTGCCGATGCCACATTGCATCAGGATGATGGTATTTTGCTTGATGTTACCTTCAATGTAGGTGCAGGGGCCTTCTTTGCGTTCAGTCTTGTTCTCGAGTTGATTAGCCAGTTGCTTCTGTTCGGAAGACATGGCCGTAATGATTCCTATTTTCATGCGTTAAAAAAGATTTTCAGCGGCAAATTTACGACTTTTCAGGCAGTATTGTGTTATCTTTGCCTGCCGAAAACATTAATTATGAATAATATGAACTTGTTCAAGAAACTATTACCCGATGTAGTGGTAATCGTGCTTTTTGCCCTTATTTCGTTTGCGTATTTTTATCCTGCGGTAAATGAAGGACGAATTCTGGCTCAGCACGATGCAGTAGCCGGCATCGGTTCTGGACGTGAAATGAGTGAATACCTGGAGAAGACGGGGGAACGTACGCGCTGGACAAACTCCATTTTTGGAGGAATGCCTACCTACCAGATGTCTCCGAGCTATGACTCTACCGATACGTTGGGCTGGATTCAGCAGGTGTACCATCTGTTCCTGCCTACTTACGTGTGGTATGTGTTTGTCATGCTGCTGGGTTTCTACATTCTTTTGCGTGCATTTGATTTTAAGGTGTGGATGTCAGCCTTGGGTGCCATTATCTGGGCGTTCTCGTCTTATTTCTTCATCATCATTGCGGCCGGTCATATCTGGAAGTTTGTAGCACTGGCTTATATTCCTCCTACCATTGCCGGTATGGTGCTGGCTTATCGTGGTAAGCTGTTGGCTGGGGGGATTGTGACAGCCTTGTTTGTGGCCTTGCAGATTGTGGCTAACCATCCGCAGATGAGTTACTATTTCTTGTTTGTCATGCTGTTCATGGCCATTGCGTATGGGGTGATGGCATGGCGGGAAAAGAAGATGCCTCAATTTATCAAAGCCAGTGTGGTACTGGTAGTTGCCGGCCTGTTGGGCGTGTGTGTGAACTTGTCAAACTTGTATCATACGTATGAGTACAGTAAGGAGACCATGCGTGGCAAAAGTGAGCTGGTAAAGGAGAATAGTGCAAACCAGACCAATAGCGGATTGGAACGAAGCTACATCACACAGTGGAGTTATGGCATCGGAGAAACTTTCTCGTTGCTGGTTCCGAATGTGAAAGGAGGGGCCTCTGTTCCTTTGGCTCAAAATGAGAAAGCCATGGAGAAGGCCGACCCTAACTATATGGGATTGTATAGTCAGTTGGGACAGTATTGGGGTGAACAGCCGGGTACTTCCGGTCCGGTATATGTAGGTGCCTTTGTCATGTTCCTCTTCATCCTGGGATTGTTTATCGTAAAAGGACCGATGAAGTGGGCACTGGTGGGTGGAACCGTATTCTCCATATTACTTTCCTGGGGACATAACTTTATGGGCCTGACGGATTTCTTTATTGACTATGTGCCCATGTACAGCAAGTTCCGTGCGGTATCTTCTATTCTGGTTATTGCAGAATTTACCATACCGTTGCTGGCCATTATGGCGTTAAAGGAAGTGGTAGAACGTCCGCAGTTGTGGAATGAATCACGTAAGTCTTTCTACATTACTTTTGCTTTGACGGGAGGTCTTTCTTTGCTGTTTGCCTTGGCTCCAGGCTTCTTCTTCCCTTCGTATGTGTCTTCTGCTGAAATGAACGCATTGCAGAATGCGATTCCGGCCGATCAGCTGGCTCCGATTTTAATTAATTTGGAGGAGATACGTAAGTCCATCTTTACTTCGGATGCCTGGAGAAGCTTCTTTGTCGTATTGATAGGAGCTGTGTTGTTATGGGGATACTGTGCCGGAAAGCTGAAAGCACAGCTGCTGCTTGGTTTGCTAGCTTTGCTTTGTCTGGTAGATATGTGGAGTGTAAACAAACGCTATCTGTATGACGAGCAGTTTGTGGCAAAGGGCACGGAAATGCAGCCTTTCCTGGAACCTTCGGAAACAGACAAGCAGATACTTCAGGACAAGTCGCTGGATTATCGTGTACTGAATCTGTCGGTCAATACCTTTAATGAGAACAATACAGCCTACTGGCACAAAAGTATTGGAGGATATCATGCCGCGAAGCTTCGCCGTTATCAGGAGATGATTGATGAGCACATTCAGGGTGAAATTACGGCTCTGTATAAGACTTTACCTTTGGTAGGAGCTGATTTAAGTCAGGTAGGCGATACGTTGACTCCGGTGCTGAATATGCTGAATACACGTTATTTCATCATTCCGTTGCAGCAGGGCAAGACTATTCCGGTATTTAATCCTCATGCATTAGGCAATGCCTGGTTTGTCAACGAGGTGCAGTATGTGAACAATGCCAATGAAGAAATAGAAGCGTTGCATCAGGTGAATCCGGCCCACGTAGCAGTGGTAGATAAGAAGTTCCAGAACGAAGTGAAAGCTTCTGCAGGTGCAGACAGCCTGAGTACGATTGTATTGACAAGCTATGAACCTAATGCCTTGAAATATGAGGTAAATTCTCCGAAGGGCGGTACGGTAGTCTTTGCTGAGATTTATTATCCGGGATGGCGTTCGTTCATTGATGGAAAAGAAGTATCGCATGGTCGTGCAGATTATATCCTGCGTGCGATGAATGTGCCTGCCGGGAAACATGTGATAGAATTTACTTTCGACCCGAAATCACTCCATGTGACCGAGACTGTTGCTTTCATTGCATTGGGCATATTGGGTCTGGCAATTCTGGCAGCCATTGTGTTGGCCATAAAGAAAAGTAAGAAGTAAACAGGCAGAGAAGTTTGTTTGAAGAATTAAAGGCGTTCCAGTGAAGAGGCTCAGGCCACTTAACTGGGACGCTTTTTAGTTTTCAAGGCCCGGATGACAAACCAGGCATGACGCAGCACGGTAGATACTACACCGTAATGCTTGCACATGATGCGGAAACGTTCTTTTAGGGAAGCTTTGTGGTTGCGTGTAGTCATTCCTTCATTCAGGTAGTCGATAAGCACCAGATGAGTGTGGTGAAGTACCTGACTTTTCTTCATGATGCGGATGCACCAGTCAAAGTCTGCTGAAAAACGATAATGAAGGTTGTAGGGCTCTACAAGGTCACGTCGTGCGAAGAAAGCCTGGTGACATACGAGCATGCCTTCCTTGAAACTTTTCCAGTTCAGGTTTTCTGGAGGAGCCAGGCGGCGCATGTGCAGGAAGTGTCCTTCTTCGTCCACAATGGCTGTGTCACCATACAGCACATCCGGAAGTGTGGGCTCTGTAATGGAGTGCACCATCAGCTGGAGAGTATCGTCTTCATGCAGTTCGTCGCCTGCATTCAGGAAGCAGAGGTAATCGCCGGTGGCCAGCTTGATTCCCTTGTTCATGGCGTCATATAGTCCTTTATCCGGTTCACTGATTACGGTATGTATATGTTCCTTGTATTGTTCAACGATTTGTAAAGTTCTGTCTTTGGAACCTCCGTCCACGATGATGTATTCCACATTTTTGTAGGTCTGGGTGATGACACTCTGAATAGTGTCTTCCAGTACGGCTCCGGCATTATAGGTAACCGTGATGATGGAAAACTTCGGATGTAAATGATGAATGTTATGCATTTTTTCCGGTGATGTGGTTGTATATTTGAATGTATTGGCTGGCTACAGTTGCTTCAGAGTAGGTTGTCACGGCCTTGCGATAGGCTTCGGAGCTTAATGTTTCGTAGTCTCCCTCTGTCAGTGTCCAGCAAATGCCGTTGGCCAGGTCGTCAGCCGATTTATATTGGGCCACGTAGCCATTGTGCAAATGGTCAATCATTTGCGGAATACCTCCTACATTAAATCCTACACAAGGAATGCCGCAGGCCATTGCTTCGACAATGGTATTCGGCAGGTTATCCTGCAAGGAAGGAGTGACGTAGAGGTCGACGGCATTGTATATATCTACCAGCTCTTTTTCATTGCTCACGTAATTCATGGGATAGATAGGAAAGGGGAAAAGTGATTTGCACTGTTCGGCCTGACTTCCTAATACCACTACTCCTAATTGCTGACTCAATTCCGGTTCCTGTTGAGCCAGTAGTTTGCATGCCTCAATCAGGTAGTCTATTCCTTTACGCTTATCCGTAATCTTCATGGAGCCGAACAAAAGAAGCTTCTTGTCGGTAGGTAGATGCAGCTTCTTGCGTGCGAATTTCTTGGCACGTGGCTTGAACAGATTGGTATTAATCGCATTGGGAATGTTTGTAATGGGGTGCCCTTGCAGCAGGCTGCTTTTGCGTGCCATAGCTTCCAGCCATTGGCTGCAGGCGATAAACCTGATGGGAGCCGTAGCGTAGAGCTTTTGCTTTTTATGGAACGTCTTTTCCGACAAGTCATGATGATGAGGCTTCAGTAGAAGCGGACAGTCATGACACTGTGCGGTATATTTCTCGCATTCTCCGGAATAATGGCAGATGCCGGTGAAAGGCCACATGTCGTGCATGGTCCACACCACAGGTTTTCCGGAAGCAAGAATGCGTTGGATATCTTTCAAGGAAAGCATGCCTTGGTTAATCCAGTGCAGGTGAATCACATCTGCCTGACGGAACTCTGGTAAGGAGGTAATATCTGTACCCGTGTTGGCAATATCCACCGCAAAAAGGTTATGCCGTTTGAAGCCGTTGGCTGCCCAGATGACAATTCGTTCCCAGGTGAACTGCCAGATTCTGCGCCATGATTTCTTGAGGGCAACCACCGTCACCTGATCAGTTTGCTTGTTACGGACCAGCATCTTGGCTTTTATTCCGTTGTTCTTTAAAGCTTCCATCAGTCGGTTGGCTGCGATGGCAGCTCCTCCGATGCGTTCTGCGGTGTTGATGATCAGTACTCTCATAGCGTATAGTTCAATTTTTTTGCAAAGTTAGGAGTTTTTTGTACTTATGTGCAACAGTCTTTGGGCAATTTCCTTACTGAAAATCTCCAGATTGAATCGTTTTTCTCCCAGCTTTCTGGCATTTTCTCCCATTTCTCTGGCCTTCTCCGGATGGGTGGACAGGTAACGGATGGCTTTTACCCAGCCTTCTACATCTCCATATTCCACGGCGATACCAATTCCTTCTTTGTCTATGTCGATTTCGAAATTGGGGTTTTTAGAGCAAACGACAGGGATTCCTAAAGCGTATGCTTCTACTAATGTAGTTAGTCCTACCGTGTAAGGAAAATCCAGACAGCAGATGACGATGGCTTTCTTTCGCGCAACTTTCTTGGCCAGTTCATAAGGGATGACTCCTTCGGTATAGTGAATGCAGATGTTGTCTGTCAGTGTCAGATTGTCGGCAATCTTTTTGTAGTTGAGGTTACCACATTCTTCTGCAATAAAGACTTCCAGATTCTCATCCGTTTGTGAGAAAGCTTGCAACATGGTTTTCAAGTCACGGTTCTCTTTTCCTGTGGAGATGAAGCCTTCACGTGGTTCAGCAGGCAATTCTTTCAATAAGTGGTCGTAAAAAGCTAAATCAGGTCCCCAATGAATGAGTTCCAGCTTGTGCTCCGGAACTTTATGAGTTGCGATGGAGTCTTGAATCAGTTTACGACTGAAGAGAAACATGTGGTCAATTCCCCGGTAAAAGAAACGGGAAATAGCCTCTTTCAAACGATTGGGTGATTTACGCAATGCCGTATGATGCCATACGACAATCGGTTTACGGTATAGCCCCAATGCCCGCAGGAAGATAATCAATTCCAGTCCACGGAAAGATGTACCGTAAAGCACTTCGTATTTCTCTTTGCAGAAAAGTATTTCCTTCGTGGTGTAAAGCATCAGTTTCCATCGGTTTGCATAAGGTTTATACCGATGCATGACAGACTGGATGCCGTACTTTTCTAATAACGGCAGACCGTAAAGAATATGTCCGGGAAACCGGAAATCTTTCCATTCTTCATAACTTTCCCGTGTAAGACGGGTATGGTAGAAGTAAATCTTGAGCTTTGAATTCATTTTATCTCCAAATTAGCGCCATTTGTTGCGTCCTAACCATTTGTTGATACGGTTAATCAATGATTTTCGTATATGCTGGAAGTTGCCATAGCGCAGGTTTAAATAGAGTTCCTCAAAAGAGCGTCCGATTTTTATCCATGGATGTCCCCATGCCATGATGCGGAACATGCGGTTCTTGTAACCCACATTCTCAATGATATACCGTGGATGCTTCAACGGGAAATCCTGTTCGTAACGCTTCATGGTGAATATACGCCGATAGCCTTTCGGCAGTAGGTTATTGCTTCCGCCAAAATGAGTAGAACCAGCTGTGGCTCCCAAATTGTTAATCATGTTCTTGGTGGGGACAATACTCAAGCCGGAGTTGAAGAACATGGCCGCATGGAAAATACTCTCATAATAGGCTTTTCCGCTTTCCCGGTGGTGACGACAAAACTCGATGAATTCCTTTTGGTATTTTCTCTCCTTGATGTATTCTTCCAGTTGTTGCAGATTGAACGTATCATCCAGAAAACTATAATGCTCATCCCATTGGTCGATGACACGACGCCAGCTGGCCCATCCCCAAATGGAAAATGCCGTGCTGAAGAAATAGTCATAAGGCATGTCTGGGGTAATTTCATCGTAGTTAATTCCCGAAATCATGCAGATGCGGCTATCGTTTTCATATCGGTCGAGCAGTTCCTTGCAGAAAGCAAAGAAGCTGACGGAAGGTACATCATCGTCTTCAAGTACGATGCATTTCTCGACAATAGAAAAAGCCCATTTCTGGGAAAGATATTCAGACGGGTCGCAGCCGAAATTCTTTTCCTGGTACCATTGATATACTTCACATTCCCAGTCTATCTCATCTACTACCTTCCGGCAAGCTAAAATGCCGGGCATGTCTTTTTCCCCTCTTGCTCCGTCCTGATAAAGAAACAATTTGGAAGGACGTGCCTTTCTGACCTGTTCAAATACGGCAGAAAGAGGCTCAGGCCGTTTGAAGAACAGAATCAATACGGCTACATCAACTTGTGATGGATGGCCGGTATATTGAATCGGAGTACTGTGTACAGGAATGTAATTTTCCATGATACTATGTGATTTTAGGAATGAGATTTCGTTTCGTTGGCTTCTGCAAGTGTATTGAATGACAATACCTCAGGATAGTGATCAATTACTTGTGCCTGCTCTTCTTCATTGAAACGGTGCAGTTTCGGGTAATTGTACCGGAGAAACTCTTCCAGTCCTTGAGGAGCAGCCAGGGTTAATGGACCGAATTTCACCGGCTCCAAGTGGTTCAGACTTTCTTCTGTCACATGGTCGGTTTTGGTCATGACATTATTGAAGTAGCGGGTCTTTCGTGTATTGAAAAACGTTTGTGCTCCTGTCAGGAGTCGGAAAATGGTCTTTTTGGGTAAAAGTACGTCGATAAGATAGTTAGCCAGGCATCCCATAAATCCCCGGTTGGTCGGGTTTTCTATTTCACAAGGGCGGCAATGCTTCCAAAGCCAGGCTTCTTTTCCAATCAGGCAGCAGTTCAGGAACTTGACCAGCTCATGCTGGATTTTCATCAGCCGGCGATTGTCAGGAATGCGGTCGAAAGGAAAAATATCGACAAAAATGCCCTGATGCATGGGTACATTCTTGAAAAGTCCTTCCACGAAAAGGGTGTGATTCTTCTTAACCTTGGCAAAGTAGTAAGGAGTATGCGGGTCTGTTTCTATCCATGAAAGAAAATAGCGGGAATCCAGTTCCTGAGGAGCAACCTTCAAGAAGCGGTTATAATCTTCCCGTTTCATTCCAATGTCTATGTCGTCATCCCATGGAAGGATGGCTTTGTCATACAGCGCACCAATGGCTGTTCCCCCAATCACGAAGAACGGAATCTGATGCTTCTCGCAGATACGTACGATTTCACCGAGTATCTCGTATAAAGCTTTATGCAGCTGTTCCAACTCTTGCGGGGTATATTTTCTGGAGCATGTATTCATGGAAATCTCTTAATTAAGTGGCATTCACTATCTTTTTGCAAACTTAGTGAATCTCGTTTTTTCAGCCAAGCTTGCATGCTAAAAACTAGGCGAACAGCATATATTTTATTGCTTTAAATCGAAGGTAGAGCAACGGTAGGAGAAGATGAACGGATAAAAAAATCCACGAATCATACCTCGTATTCCTTGTGCTTTTTCCTTCACTGGATAAATTGTCTGGCGATGCTTCATGCACAGACGGCAAAGCTTTAGCAAGGAAATCACGTCATTCTTTAGCATTAGTGTAGCCATCTGGTGCAGCAGCGGGTAGAGTGAGGGGTCGGAATGCTCACGTACAAATGTGTAAAACCGCTTCCAGTTGGGTTTTTGCTGGAGTCTGCGGTAGTTCCTTAATCCATACAGATAAGGCTGGTAAGTTGGCTTTTTCTTGCTTTTGGGAAACAGGTCCAGGTTTTGTTTGAGTGCAGCCTCATTTTCGTGGGAGCGATGCCAGTTAAGCGGTTCATCTACTTTGACAATGCCCCGATGGTCGTAGAGGTAGGCACTGACGGCAATACTCCAGTCATAGAAAAACTTGTCTACCCAGATTTCTTCTCGTTGAAGGAATTCACGGCGTACAAGCATGGTATGGCCTGCGATACCTGCAAATAATAAAGCTTCCGGCGCATATTGTGAACTGACAATATGAGCCGTTTCCATACGTTCTCCCCGTAAATGGGCGGAAAAACAGAGGTTGTAATCTCCAATAGCCTGCACTTGTTTCTGTATTTTCTCAGGCATCCAGACATCGTCCTGGTCAGAAATAGCTATCAGGTCGGCAGTGGCCCGTATGCAGGCGGTCTTGAAGTTAAGATTGAATCCCAGATTATGTGTATTCTCAATGACTTTCATGAAAGGGACTTTGGCCTCATATTCTTGTAAGATGGCCAGGGTGGTATCGGTAGAACAGTCATCCTGCACAATCAGTTCTTGAATGGGGTAGGTCTGTGCCAGAATGGAATCCAGTTGCTGGCGCAGGTATTTCTCTCCATTGTAGGTACACATTACTACGGCTACGGTAGGGGATGTCATTGTTTCGGTCATTTTATGTTAGGATAGTTTCTTTTTAAAGATATAGTTCAGGGCCTCTTTAAAAGTGGCTGAACCACTCAACCACATAACCAGAGGATAAAGAATTCCTGCCAATAAGATTTTTGCAGTAATCAGCAGATACAGGTTGGTAAGGGAACGTGTCAGGAAATAGACTCCTGCCATGATCATGGCGGCGATGAGGCCAAATGAAAACACGTCCTTGATGGCATGGAAAAGGCTCAGTCTGATTTCACGCCACACAAAGTAGTGCCATGCCAGCAGCCAGCCTACGTTGATGGCGATGTAGACTTTAATCATGTACTGTATGCCGTAAGGATAAAGCAGATACATGACGACGAGTTGGCTGACTCCTTGTGCAATGGTATTCCACATGAACAAGTTGGACTTTCCTTTGCTGATGAGCAGGTTGGTATAGAGGCTGGTTACGGGCAGGAAAGCTCCTCCAATGGCCAACAGTTGCAGGATATAGGCACTGGGAAGCCATTTGCTTCCGATAGTCAGCGTAATCATTTCCGGAGCAATAAGTGACAAGCCAAGCATGACTGGAAAAGAAATGAATGCCGTGAAACGAAGCATCTTACGGAAAATACGGCACTGACGTTCGCTGTCATCGGCTACCTGGCGTAATACCGGAAGGGCTACGCTACTTACCATTCCTGTAATCAGAGAGTGCCCCATCAAATTCCATTTGTTGGCCTGATTGAACTGCCCTACTTCCCGCTCTGAGTAATAACGTCCTAAAATAATGGAAAACAGGTTGTTGTTGATGTGATTGAAAATGTTGGTCAGTAGAAGTTTGCTACTGAAACTGACCATACTTTTCAGCGGTCGGAAATCAAACTGGAGAGTCGGTCGCCAGGGAGAGAAATACAGGTAACACAAATTGATGACAGATACATATACAATACTTTGCGTGGCAATACCCCAGTAAGAGTAGCCTAACAATGCCATTGCTACTCCCGTGCATCCAGATACAACCAGTGCAATGATACTGGATAAAGCTTTCTGCTTTACCATCAGGTTGCGAAATAAGTAAGCACTGTGAGGGATTCCCAGACTGGCAATAAAGAACCCGATAAATGAGTAACGTGCCAGTGGAATCAGTTCGTCGTTACGATAAAAATCCGCAATCAGTGGTGCACATCCGGCCAAGATAAGATAGAGTGTAAGGCTCAGTCCACTACAGAACCAGAACACCGCATTGTAATCCTGGTGACTGATTTCCTTTTTGTTGACTAACGCTGCGGTGAAACCGCTTTCTTGTAAAGAACCGGCTATCAGTGAGAAAATGCTCAGCATTCCTACCATTCCGTAATCACTGTCGTTCAGGATACGGGCAGTAATGATGCCGAATGCCAGATTCAGCACCTGCATGGCCCCATTGTTGATTCCTCCCCAGAGCAATCCTTTGGCCGTTTTTTCTTTTAAAGAGTTTTCGGGCATTCTTGTTTCTTATGGAACAGACGACGCAGACCTCCGTTGTGTATCAACGGAAATCTGCGTGCGTGTGTAAAAAATAGAATGAAGGAGAGCAAAGGTTATTTTACTTCGCTTCCTGGTTTTACTTCGTTCAAAGTAGTGGTAACGGACAGTGAACCGTCAAAGTTTTCTGCGCTGAGAATCATACCCTCGCTCACCAGACCGTTCTTGAACTGACGAGGAGCTAAGTTGGCGATAAATAGCACTTGCTTGCCTACCAGGTCTTCCGGTTTGTAATGCTGAGCAATACCGCTGACGATGGTACGGTTTTCCAGTCCGTCGGCAATCTTGAATTTCAACAGCTTCTTCATCTTAGGTACGTTTTCGCATTCCAATACAGTACCTACACGGATGTCGAGTTTCTCAAATTCTTCGAAAGCAATGGTCGGTTTAATCGGATTTGCCTTGTAATTGGCTGCTTCGTTGGCTTTCTTAGTAGCCAGCAATTTATCTACCTGTGCCTGAATGACGTCGTCTTCAATCTTTTCGAACAACAGTTCAGGCTTGTTCAGCTGATGGCCTTCTGCCAGCAAGTCTGTACGTCCCAACTGTTCCCAGTCGAAGCTTTCCATGTTCAGCATCTTGCGCAGTTTTTCAGAACTGAACGGCAGGAACGGTTCAAAAGCAATGGCCAGGTTGGCAACTAACTGCAATGAAATGTTCAGGATGGTAGCCACACGTGCCATGTCGGTCTTAGCCAGTTTCCATGGTTCTGTATCTGCCAGGTATTTGTTTCCGATACGGGCCAGGTTCATGGCTTCTTTCTGTGCATCGCGGAATTTGAACACGTTCAGCAGTTTTTCTACTTCTTCTTTTACGTCGGCAAATTCTTTCAGTGTTTCACGGTCGTAGTCGTTCAATTCACCACAAGCCGGAACCTTTCCATCGAAATATTTGTGAGTCAGAACCAATGCACGGTTCACGAAGTTACCGTATACTGCCACCAGTTCATTGTTGTTACGAGCCTGGAAATCTTTCCAAGTAAAGTCGTTGTCTTTAGTTTCCGGAGCGTTGGCAGTCAGCACGTAGCGCAATACATCCTGTTTGCCAGGGAAATCCTGCAGGTACTCGTGCAACCATACTGCCCAGTTGCGTGAAGTTGAAATTTTGTCACCTTCCAGGTTCAGGAATTCATTAGAAGGCACGTTGTCCGGAAGAATGTAGCTTCCTTCTGCCTTCAACATGGCCGGGAATACGATACAGTGGAACACGATGTTATCTTTTCCAATGAAATGAATCAGGCGTGTTTCAGGGTCTTTCCACCATTTCTCCCATGAATCGGGCAACAGTTCTTTTGTATTAGAGATATAGCCGATAGGTGCATCGAACCATACATACAATACTTTTCCTTCTGCACCTTCTACCGGAACTGGAATACCCCAGTCAAGGTCGCGGCTTACGGCACGAGGCTGCAGCCCCATATCCAGCCAGCTCTTGCACTGTCCGTATACATTCGGACGCCATTCCTTGTGGTCTTCCAGAATCCATTTGCGCAACCAGCCTTCGTGTTTGTCAAGTGGCAAATACCAGTGTTTGGTTTCCTTCATGACAGGCTGGCTTCCGCTGATGGCACTTTTCGGGTTAATCAGTTCTGTAGGAGAAAGTGTACTTCCACATTTTTCACACTGGTCACCGTAAGCACCTTCTGCATGGCAGCGAGGGCATTCTCCCGTGATGTAACGGTCAGCTAAGAATGTGTGAGCTTCCTCGTCATAATATTGCATGGAAGTTTTTTCGATAAACTCATGCTTGTCATACAATTTACGGAAAAAGTCAGATGCTAACTGATGGTGAGTAGGTGAAGAGGTACGTCCGTACACATCGAATGAAATACCGAACTCCTTGAAAGAATCCTTGATAAGGGTGTGATAACGGTCCACAATATCTTGTGGAGCTACACCTTCTTTTTTAGCGCGGATAGTGATGGGCACTCCATGTTCATCCGAACCTCCGATAAAGAGCACGTCTTCTTTTTTCAGGCGCAGATAGCGCACGTAAATATCGGCCGGCACATAAACCCCTGCCAGATGGCCGATATGGACCGGACCGTTGGCGTATGGCAGAGCCGATGTGACGGTCGTTCGTTTAAAGTTCTTTTCCATATACGTATATAGTTTATTCTAAGTTGCAACCTTACGATGTGCAAAGATACGATTTATTTGGAAATTATTCTTTTTTGAGGCGTACGAAGCGAATTTTTCGAGGGTGGTTTGAGATATAATCCGTTTGAGTACTTTTAAATGTAGAATTCAAAGTAAATCTTTGTATGATATTTAGAATAAAACAACTCCTGTCAGTTTGTGAATATTGACAGGAGTTATAAGATAGAGATGTTAAAAACGATATTATAAATATATTTCTTCCGTGTAAACTTCTCCAAAACAGTCTGTTACTTCAATCTTTATTTTTTTTGCTGTAATAGAAGGTGTTGCTGAAAAGTAATGATTAGTTCTTGCAGGTTCGTAGTCTGCAACAGCTCTTCTTCCATTTAAATGAGCCAAATAATCAGGATCGTAGGAATAGAATTGTTCCATGTCTCCCATAAATTTCTCATCTTCATACCATCTTATTCGCCAGTTTTTATCCCAGTTCCAGACTTTAGCGACCACAGCATTAGGTCGTTCCATAATACTTCCTTTTGGGTATGTTTTAAATTGCCAGTTACGTTTTTGCCCTGTAGCTTTATAATACCAGGAGATTTTATTTTTGTTTCCTTCAAATACCTGGTATCCGTTAGGTGAACCATCACTACCCGTGTCTCCATTCCACCATGTTCCACAAACAGCCCCTAGATTATGTTCTGTAATACCTGCTCCTAAATCAGTGTTGGAGTTGCGGTGATAATGACCTGAAATAATGGTTGCTTGAAATTTATTCATTACCATTTTTATAAGCTTTTCCCCTCCATCGATGAGTGGATGTTCAGGAGATGGTTTCATGGGAGCGTGCATTGCGATGACTAGTTGCTTATCTTGCTGAAGTACACAGTTAAGCAATAGTTCGAGCCATTTCATCTGATCTTCAAATTCCAATGTCGTCTTATACCGTTTGTTACCAAAGTAATTTATATTATTTAGAATGATATAATACACATCTCCAAGTTGTACTGCATAATATAAAGGGCCGAACTCTGCTTTGTAAATATGAGCAAAATCAGCGTTAGAAGTAATATTCATGTATTTATCAAAATCATGATTTCCTATGACTGGATAAATAGGTATGTTTAATTGTTTTGCGAATTCTTTATAAGACATATTTTGTATATAGACATCCCATGAAATATCTCCTAAGATGATACCTGCAGTCTGAATACCTGAGTATTGAGATAGTGTTTCTTTTATGTCAGGGAGTGTTTCTGAAAAAAAACGTTTGGTATCAGCTTCTGTATCAAGTTGTGTATCGGCCATGGTAATCATGGCAAATCGTTCTGGATCTCCCTGCATTTTTTGTAGGGAGAAATTATACTGTTTCTTGTTTGGATCTATTCGTTGAAAGAATTGTGGAACTCCAGAAGTAAAGTCTGCCACGTATCCTTTAGGCGTTAATAGATATACGAATTCGGCTTTACTATTTAAATCGATAGCATAGTTCCCATTTGAATCTGTGACAGAAAATGAGAAGCCATCAGTGACAATTACTTCTCCTAACGCTTTTCCATCTCCTTTCACTGTTCCTTTGATAATATCTGCTTGTGCAGTAGCACATAGCCAGCAAGCTATTGCGCATAAGATTGTTCTTATTTTCATTTTTCCCACCAAAGTTTTGTATTAATATTATCTTCTCCTCCCTGTCGTTTAATAGCTTCCTGATAATTTGCGGTATTCAGGGCTTGTTCGTCTTCCGGATAGTAAAAACGAGAAGGGACTTCTCCGGGTGCAGATGGATTACGATTGTCAAGAAGTTGATTTTGTACGGGTAACCCTGTGCGTAAGAAATCGAACCATGCTTCATATCCTACCATAAAGAGAGACATCCATTTTTGCTGCATAATTTGTTCCATTGCATTGTCCGAGTTAAATGCAATTCCGGTTTGTTGCAAATAACTTGTTATTGCATCTTTCTTGTTGTAATATTCAAAAGATAATGTGATGCCATCTTCGTAAAGCTGTTTTGCATTTCCTGCAGCATAGCCTTTTATAACTGCTTCAGCTTGTAGAAACTTGACTTCTGAACAATTCATCAATATTGCACTACATCCGTCTGGAGTATCACGATAATAACCTCCTAACATTGAGACATCAGCTTGTGAATAGCCGATGTTGGTTAAGGCAGTAGATGAACATCCAGAAGGAATTCCTGCGTATTCTTTAATTGCCGTATTTGCGCTATTGGTCGTTGGAGAAAACCAAACTGTGACTCTTTCGTCTCCGTATTGTGTCCACATTCGTTCCATTTCATCGCTCATGCGAGTATATTCAAAGTTACCTGCTCGCATATCATAAATAGGACATTTGTTGGGACTTCCGGCAAGAAATGGAAGTAACATGTTGTCATCATTCGTTTCCATTAAAGGTAAAGACATGATAGAATTGATCTCTGCAGGAATATTCAAGTTTGTGTCATCTATGCGATTCGAAATACGAATCAGATAGCGAAGGCGAAGAGAATTGGCAAGTTTTCTCCATTTTAGTCTGTCTCCTCCATATACGATATCGGCCGGGAGCACATCAATATTTTCTTCCAGTAGTTTATCTGCTTGTTTGAGTAAATCAATTATTCCTCCTTCTGCCGTATAGATATCTTTTTGAGTGTCGTATGAAGGGGTTATGTTTTCTGCTCCAAGGGTCGCTTCAAAAAAAGGAACATCGCCCCACATATCAGTAATTTGTGCGATACAAAATGCTTTTAATATATAAGCAATTCCTTTAGAAGACAAGCAATTGTCACGTTCTGATACCCGAATCATTTCTTGGATGCTATTCAAATATAAATAGTATTGATTCCAAATTCCTTCGTTTGTGCCAAATGCATATTGTTCTACTTCGTTGTAATTGGTGCGGGCTATCTGGTGGGCTAGACCTGGACCGTCACCATAGTTAAACTGACTTTGTACGATATTACGCAATAATGGAGTTAGTAATAAATCGGCTGTGGCGGTGGTAGGATTGTTGGGGTCTGTATTTATGTTGTCAAAATCAGAGGTACATGAGGTTGTACATACTGTAAGGAATACGATAACTCCGGTTTTGAGGGTATATATAAAATGTTTCATGGATTTTTATTTTTAGAATACGACATTTATGTTAAAGCCAAAACTTCTTGTTGAAGGATATGACATCTCTTCTACTCCAGGAGTTGCACTGGCGCCTTCGTAAGTAATTGCTTCCGGATCTACATAATCCTGGTCTTTTGTCCACATGAACAGGTTTCTGGCAACAAATGAGAGTCCTAAATTTTTAATAGGTGTTTTGCTTAGCCATTTACTGGGAAACTGATAGCCAAGTTTTACTTCACGTAACTTTACATAAGTGGCACTGAAGGTAGATTGAGTCTCATGATAGCGTCTGTATAAGTTACGATAGTAATCCCGCGGGCTTACTTGAATAGTATTTTTTACATATTCTTCTTTTGTTTCATCCCAAATTACTCCATCTATGACCATATCTTCAGGATTTCTATTTTCTGTTTTATCTAAAACTCCTGATTCCATTCCCATTCCGAAAGTTCTTGATACAAATACTCCACCTTGATGCCAGTCAATCAGAAAATCAAGAGAGAAGTTTTTATAAGTAAATTTATTGTAGAATCCCATGATAAAGTCTGGATTATAATTACCAAGTTTGACAAGTGTCGGGTCTGCAATAGGTAAACCGGTTGCATCTACAATAATTTCTCCTTTTTCCGTGCGTTTGAATCCTGTTCCATAAAGATTACCCATAGGTTCTCCTTCTTTGGCAATCGCGTAAACTCGTGCATCTTGGTCTGAATAGATTGCCGCCCATGAGTATACATATTGATCATATTCGTCACTGATTTCTTCAACTTTACTTTTATTCATAGAAAAGTTGATAGAACCATCCCATTGGAAACCTGTTTTGGTTTTGATGGGAGTGTATGATAATGTAGCTTCAAATCCATAATTCCGAATGGCGCCAGCATTTATATAACGTGTATCATAACCGGAGGTTGAAGATATCGGAATTTGTACAATCTGATTTTTATTTAACGTGTTGTAATATGTGAAGTCAATTCCCAGGCGGTTATCAAAAATACGAAAATCTGTTCCAATTTCGTATGAATGCATTCTTTCGGGTTTTAGGTCATTATTCGATAGAGTAGACGGCATAGTGACCCCTGATTGAGAGCCGTAAGGATTGCTATATGAGTAGGTATTCTCTAGACGATATGGCTCCGTGTCACTACCGACCTCTGCGTATCCTCCTCGTAAAGACCAGTAGGTGATAGGCTGAGGTAGTTCGAAAATATCACTAAGCACGGCACTGATAGAAGCGGAGGGGTAGAAATACGAATTGTTCCCGGAACCATCCGACCGTGTAAGAGAACTAGACCAGTCATTACGTGCTGTGATATTTAAGAATAGATAGTCATGATAAGAAAGTTGTCCTGTGAAAAGTATACTATTTATACGTTTTTTAGAGTCCTTCTGAATAACAGATACATTAGATGAGGCATTGCCTAGATTATAAACTCCAGGAATAGAAAGTCCGTTAGCAAAAGCATAGTCATACATATTCTTTTGTATCATTGAATTGGCACCTCCCGTAAGGTCTACTCGCCAAATCTCATTGAATGTTTGATTCCATTGTAAAAGAACATCAGTATTCCATTCGGAGAAGAAGACATTTTCACGTTTATAAGCTCCTGTAGGAAAGTTTTTGGTACTATACGCGCGTTTGCTTTGTCGAAGATCATAAAAAAAGTCGATACCGGAACGAGCTGTTAGTTTCAGGTTTGGTAAGAAATCGTAGCTTAAAGAGATATTTCCGAACATACGGTTTTTGTCGTATCCATTGGTATTTTCATACATGGTGAAAAATGGATTGTCATTCCATCCAGAGTTAAAGTGGAATTGTTTGGTTCCTTCATATCCTCTCTGCCAGTAATCACGCAGGCTGTCAATATTTACTTGACGACCAAACCAGGTGAAGGTATACATAGGGTTTTCAGTTCCATATCCCATACTTGGGCGATTACTGCTCGCTGCATTCATGTAGGTCACACTGGTCTTTGCGGAGAATTTATCAGTAAAATGATAGCCAGCATTTATACTTACTGTATTTCTTCGAAGATCCACATTCGGTAAAACTCCTTGACTGTATAGGTTAGTGTAGGAGATTCGGATGTCGCCTTTATCATTGCTGGCACTTAATGCGATGTTGTTGTTGTAGGTAATACCAGTTTCGAAGAAATCTTTTACGTTGTCAGGATGAGCAATAAGTGGAGTTCCTTGAATAGCTGCTCCATTTCGGGCTGCTACATCACCTCCTCTGTAAATTGTTCCATCTGCTCCGATGGAAGGAGAATCAAATTGAGGTACAAGGCTCCCATCAAGCGGACGTCCCCAACTCATGTCTTGGTGATCTTGAGTTCCATGACCGTTATTTCCGTCCCAGTATTCGAATTCACCGTCTAATCCCTGGCTATAACTGTTTTGATATTTGGGTAAACGGGAAACTTGTTCGAAAGTTGTAGTGGAGTTGACCGCTATTTGGAATTTGTTTTTTGTTTTTCCAGATTTTGTGGTAATTAGAACTACTCCATTAGCGGCTCTGGAGCCATATAGAGCTGCGGCATTGGCTCCTTTTAAGACAGAGATACTTTCTATGTCATCTGCATTTAATTCTCCGGCACCATTCCCATAGTCGATTTCTTGGGGGGTTCCTGAAAGATTAGAATAGATATTATTGTTAATGGGTACACCGTCTACTACATATAGTGGCTGGTTATTGTTGGATAGTGAGGATTCACCACGTATGACAACTCGTGTAGATGAACCTGCACCAGAGTTTCCTGATATAATCTGTACACCAGAAACTTTTCCTGCTAGTTTATTAAGAACGTTGGCATCGTTGCCTACATTCATGTTATCACCTTCTACAACTTGCTGGGCATATCCAAGTGATTTTTTCTCTCTTTTAATACCCAATGCTGTTACTACAACTTCATCTAGAGCTTGTACATCTTCATGTAGTACAATTGAGACTGGTTCATTTCCGGTCAGTTTTATCTCTTTGGTATCGTATCCGATGAATGAAACTACCAAAGTACTTTTGGTCGGGTCTGATACATTAATGGTAAAATTTCCATCGATGTCTGTAACTGTCCCATTTGTTGTGTTTTTTTGTAGGATTGTTACCCCAGGTAATCCAAATCCACTGTTATCCAAAACCTTACCGACGACTGTACGGCTGTTCCCTTCTTCTGCAAATGTGGATATGCAACAGATTCCAGCTAGTAGCATACTTGCAATCCTTTTGCTTGTAATTTTACCTTCTTCAAAAAACTTTGTTTCCATTTAGCTTGCTTTAATGTGCTTTTAAATTTTGCAGCAAAGGAATAGAAACAATATTTCATAAATGTAAACTCTATTTTAAGAAGGAATTAAGCAATTATTTCATTTTGGTAAATGTATTTTACATAAATGCATATTCACTAAAAAGCTTTTTATGTTTCTCTTGTGCAGAATATACGGCTTTCGGCTGAGAGCTGTATAGTTCAGGTCTGGAAAACATTTGTTTTCAGGAAAGGATACATAAAAAAGAGACTGAGATTTCTCAGAAAATGTAATATCATCAGAAAGGTGTACCTTAACTTGTTCCGATTCTTATTAATAGATATTTTTAAGACTTAAAAATCAGGCTATAGAAGCGTTGATGAAAAGAAAAATACATATTTTTGTGTTTGAAACTAAAATCCTTAAATAAATAATATGAAAAAAAGCTTTCGTTTTATTTGTTCATTGCCTGAACAGCATATGCTTTGCATAAGTTGTATATCTTTTTTGAATGTGGTTGATTTTTGAAATACACACATTTGGTCTTATGAATAGATGGTTTTTTATTTATCTGTGGAGCCTTTTGTTTTTTTCTACAGATTACTTATATGCACAGCATCCGATAAATTTAGTTCCCGCTCCTCTGCTAATAGAGGAAGGAGATGGCTTTTTTCAGGTTACTGAAGAAACTGTCATTTCTGTGGAGAATGAAGCACAAGAAGGAATAGCATCTGATTTTGCTGATTTATTTACTGTTCCGGCTGGATTTACTCCTATGGTAGAAATCGGGGGACAGAATGCAGCGATATCGTTGGTTACTGATAAAGCCTTGAAAAAGGAAGCTTATCGGTTGAAGGTGTCAGAAGATAATATACGGATTTATGCTTCGGACACCAAAGGATTCTTTTATGCTTTCCAGACGTTGAGGTTGTTGTTACCTTCGGATATTGAGGGGCAAACTTTGGCCAATCAAATATGGAAGTTGCCGGTCTTTACTATGACGGATGAACCTCGTTTTGGATATAGAAGTCTGATGTTGGACGTGGCCCGGTGCTTTATTCCCAAAGAAGAAGTGCTGCGTATATTGGACTGTATGGCTCTGTTGAAATTGAACACCCTTCACTTGCATTTGTCGGACGATACGGGCTGGCGATTGGAAATCAAAAAATATCCCCGTTTGACAGATGTTGGTGCATGGAGAGTAGACAGAGGGCGGTTGCCGTTTTATGCACGTCGTAATCAGGCGGAGGGAGAAAAGACTACGCTGGGAGGTTTCTATACTCAGGACGACATGGAGGAGATTGTGGTTTATGCAGCCGACCGGCAGATTAATGTGATTCCAGAAATTGATGTGCCGGCGCATTCGTGTGCAGCGTTGGCCGCGTATCCCGAACTGGCATGTCCGGTGGTAAAAGAAATGATTACTGTGTTGCCAGGGCTGGGAGGACGTAATCCGGAAATGATTTATTGTGCTGGAAATGAGAAGGTCTTCACTTTTTTACAGGATGTGATTGATGAACTGCTTCAGCTATTTCCTTCTCCTTATATTAATATGGGGGGTGATGAGGCTACAAAAACGTATTGGAAAATATGTCCGTTGTGCCAGAAGCGCATGCAGGAAGAACACTTGAAAGAGGTAGAGGACTTGCAGGGCTATTTCATGGGCAGATTGAACGATTATATACGGAGTAAGGGACGTACGATGATGGGATGGGATGAACTGACCAATAGCAAGTTGCCCGATAAGGCCGTGATTCTTGGCTGGCAAGGATTGGGCAATGCGGCATTGAAAGCGGCAGACCAAGGATTGAACTTTGTGATGACGCCGGCCCGTGTACTTTATTTAATTCGGTATCAAGGTCCCCAGTGGTTTGAACCGCTTACCTACTTTGGGAATAATACCCTGCGTGATGTGTATAATTATGAGCCGGTACAGGCGGACTGGAAACCGGAGTATGAGAAATTGTTGCTAGGAGTACAGGCTTCCATGTGGACGGAGTTCTGTTATAATGCAGACGATGTGATGTATATGCTGTTTCCTCGCCTGGCTGCTTTGGCTGAAGTGGCCTGGTCACAAAAAGAAAAGAAGAACTGGACAGATTTTCAGCAGGGGCTGGATAATTATTTGGCTCATCTGAACAAAAAGGATGTACCTTATGCTTCATCCATGTATAATATTCAGCATACAGTTGTTCCTGAGAAAGGAAAGTTATGTGTGAAGTTAGATTGTGAACGTACAGATGTCGAAATACGATATACCTTAGATGGAAGAGTACCGGATATGTATTCTTCAGTCTATACAATGCCTTTGAAACTGGATGCGGGGACGGTTGTAAAGTGTGCATCGTTCGTAAAAGATATGAGAAAAGGAGAAATTCTGACTCTTCCGCTGTTGAACAATAAAGCGACAGGAAAGCATGTGTTGAGTAAGGCTCCTATGGCTTATTTATTGACAAATGGAATGCGTGGAAGTTTGCGTCAGTCCGATTTTGAGTGGTGCACGTGGGATAACTTGAGTTCTGCTTCATTTACAGTAGACTTACAGCAAACAGAGTCAGTACAGCAAGTTCTGTTGGGATGCTTGACCAATTATGGCATGGCAGTTCATAAACCTAAGAGAGTAATAGTGGAAGTTTCAAAGGATAATCGTACTTTTGTTCAGGTAGGTCAGAAGGAGTTTTCGGAAGCGGAAATTTTCAGAGACGGGAACTATGTAGAGGATGTGGAATTTACGTTTAAAGCGCGTAAGGTCCGCTATGTTCGAGTTACTGCTGAAGGATTTGGCTCTTGTCCGGAATCGCATTACATGCGTCCTGGACAACCGGCACGTTATTATTTTGATGAATTACAAATTAGATAATTATATGAACTTTAAATTTGATACAATGAGACATCTGATTCTATGTAGTGTGATGTGGTTGTGTGGACTGATGATGGCTGTAGGCCAGAATGTGCCACAAGTGATTCCTGCCTTGCAGCAGTGGAAATCGGCAAAAGGAAAACTGGTACTTCCGAAAACTGGAAAAGTGATTGTTTCTTCGGATGAAGAAAATGAACTGAAAGGAGAGGCTGAAATCCTGGTACAGGATTTGAAGGAAATGTTTGGTTGGGAGTATAGTGTCGTAGTAGGAAAGAAAGAAAAACGGACTGTTTATCTGACTTTGGGTAAGCCGGACAAAACTTTGGGTGAAGAAGGATACCGGATGAATATTCAGAGTGAGGTTACCATTGAGGCACCTACTTCTAAAGGTGTTTTCTGGGGAACGCGTACGTTGCTCCAGATGATTTATAACCAACCGGAGGGATTGATGAAGGGCCGGGCTACGGACTTTCCTTTGTATCCGAACCGAGGATTCATGATTGATGTAGGCCGTAAGTTCTTTACGATGGATTACCTGCGTGATTATGTCAAGATTCTTTCGTTCTATAAGATGAATGAACTGCAGGTGCATTTGAACGACAATGGCTTTGTGGAATTTTTTGACAATGATTGGAACAAGACGTATGCAGCTTTCCGTTTGGAAAGTGAACGTTTCCCGGGGCTGACGGCAAAGGATGGCTTTTATACCAAAGAAGAATTCCGTGATTTTCAGATTATGGCAGCAAGTTATGGGGTAAATGTGATACCGGAGATTGACGTGCCGGCTCATTCATTGGCTTTCACACATTATAATCCGCGTCTGGCAGCCGATAAGAAAGAGTATGGTATGGACCATCTGGATTTATACAAACCGGAGGTTTACGAATTTGTGGATGCACTGTTTGACGAGTATTTGTCGGGTGAGAATCCGGTGTTCGTAGGGCCAGAAGTTCATATCGGAACAGATGAATATAATCAGAAAGAGGCAGAGCAGTTCCGTCATTTTACAAATCATTATCTTGATTTCGTATCGAAATATGGCAAGACTCCGCGTTTATGGGGAAGCTTGAGCATGATGAAAGGAAATACGCCTGTGGATTTGAAGGGAAAGGTGGTAAGTGCATGGAATCATGGCTGGATGGATGTACAGACTTGTCTGGATGCAGGAGCTAAGGTCGTAAATTTATGCGACGGATTATTGTATATAGTTCCAGCCGTAAATTATTACCATGATTTCCTGGACTATCAATGGTTGTATGAAAGCTGGATGCCGGAAATGATGCGGAAGGATGATCCGAAGATGACTGTGCGTCATCCCAACTTCCTGGGTGCGATGCTGGCGGTCTGGAACGACCGTGTGGGTAATGGAATCAGCGAACAGGATGTACATCTTCGCACTTTCCCGGGGTTACAAGTAGCGTGTGAAAAGATGTGGAAAGGTGAGAATGCCGATAAAGTGCCTTTTGAACAATTCATGGCGCTTTGTGCGGTTACTCCTGAGGCTCCGGGGGTAAACCTGTTGGCTAAGGTAGACAAACAGACTACGCTGACTGAAACTGGAAAAGAAGTGACTTTGTCAGGTACAGAAGTGGTGACTACGGAAGTAGATGAAATTGGATATCCCTATGCGGTGGAATTTGAATTGTGTCCGGATGCAGCGCCTAATGCTGATGCGATATTATTCAAAGGTCCGCATTCAGAATTCGTGTCCAATTGGCAGAATACCGGTAAGTTTGCTTTCCGTCGCGATGGATATGAGTTTGTGTTCCATGCGTATCGTTTGCCTGCCGGACAATGGACAAAAGTAAGAATTGAAGGAGATGAAAAGGGTACTTCCCTGTTTGTAAATGGACAGCTGCAGGAAAGACTGGAAGGCCGTGTGAAAGAGGTCTTCAATGAAAAGTGGCAGCGAAAAGATAAATTATGGTATCGGGAAACCTTGATTTTCCCCTTGAAACAGTTGGGGGATACCAAAATGGGATTTAAAGGAAAAGTTAGAAATTTAGTATGTATTCCACTTTAATATTGCAAGTGCTATGATGAAAATTTATCGTTTTTTGATGGTCCTGGGACTTCTGGTATGGATGGCTCAGAATGTATCTTCGCAAAGCAGATACGATAAAGACAAGCTTTATAATGTATTCCCTGCAAAGGTATCAAATAAGGTACTGGGTTATGATAAAGGCTCGTCTGTGATATTGAAATCCTTGAGTAAGGACGACCAGAAACAGCTGTGGAACATTAACGAGTTATCGGGAAGTTTCCGTTTTGTGAATGTATTCGAAGATAAGGCGCTGAGAGCTGACGTAGACCATAAGGCATTGGTCGTTACAGAGGTAAATGGAAGTGATGAGGCGCAGTTGTGGAGCATACAGGAAACCACTAACGGGGTGAGACTGGTTCCGGCCAATACTCCGTCGCTTATGCTGGTATGTCAGAAAGACGGCCGTCTGCAGTTGATGGACAGAAAGAAGGCTGAAACGATGGAAGCTTCTTTGTTCCAGATACGGGTAAGCGCCGTGCCTATGCCCGAAGGAGCTGGTATGGCTGCACGCGAAAAAGTGTACTGGGAAGATGAAACTCGCTTTGAAGAAAATAAGGAAGTAGGTCATGCCACGTATATGCCTTATCCTTCAGAGAAAGATATGCTGGCAGACAAGGTTTTCTATGACCGCCCTTGGGAGGAAGTACATAACTCTGCCTATATGCTGCTGAACGGTACATGGGCTTTTCATTGGGTGTCAGAACCTTCAAAACGTCCGCTGGATTTTTATAAGGAAGATTTCGATGTATCGGGATGGGACCGTATTCCTGTGCCGTCTAACTGGGAAATGCAGGGCTACGACCGTCCGATTTATGCTAATGTAGAATTCCCGCATGCCAACACACCGCCTTATATTCAGGCTCGTAAAGGTTTTAACGATGGCGGAAAGAACTATGGTATTAATCCGGTAGGTTCGTATGTACGTATGTTTAACTTGCCGGAAGGCTGGGATGGAAAACGTACTTTCATTCATTTCGGTGGTATTTACAGTGCAGCTTTTGTGTATCTCAACGGAAAATATGTGGGCTATTCACAAGGAGCAAACAATGTAGCTGAGTTTGATGTGACCAAGTACCTGAAACCGGGCGAAAATCGTCTGGCTGTGCAGGTGTTCCGCTGGTGTGACGGTTCTTATCTGGAATGTCAGGATATGTTCCGCATGAGTGGTATCTTCCGTGATGTGTATTTATATAATGTACCGAAAGTCAGCGTGCGCGACCATTACATTACTTGTCTATTGGATAAAGACAAGAACTATAAAAGTGGAACCATGAATGTGAAGTTGTCTTTGGATAACCGTGACAAGCTGAAGGGTACCAAGAATCTGCTGGTGCGTCTGTTAGATCCGGAAGGCCGTAAGGTAGCCGAATCGGAAGTGGCCGTGAAATACGCTCCTTCTTCTCCGGTAAGTACGGCTAATGTGTCATTCGATTTGACAGATTTGTCTTTGTGGACTGCTGAAACTCCTACCTTGTATACTGTGCAAGTGATACAGCGTCAGGGAGGAAAAGATGAAATGGCTTTCTCTACGAAGTACGGTTTCCGTGACATAGAGGTGAAAGGCTCATTACTTTACTTGAATGGCAAACGAGTGTTCTTCAAGGGAACCAACCGTCACGATACGCATCCGATGTATGGTCGTGCGGTGACAACAGAGTCTATGTTGTGGGATGTGCTGACTATGAAACAGAACAATATCAATACGATTCGTACGTCACATTATCCGAATGCAGCCAAAATGTATGCTATGTTTGACTACTATGGTTTGTACACAATGGATGAGGCTGACCTGGAAGACCATGCCAACCAGTCTATCAGTGACATGCCTTCCTGGATACCTTCATTCGTGGATCGTATTGACCGCATGGTGCTGAGAGACCGCAATCATCCGAGTGTGATTTTCTGGAGCTTGGGTAATGAAGCCGGAGGAGGAGCCAACTTCCGTGATTGTTATGACGCAGCTAAAAAGCTGGATAGTCGTCCGGTACATTATGAAGGCACACGTGACGGAAAGTCATACGGTGGTAACCGCTTCAGTGATTTCTACTCCAAGATGTATCCGAGCATGGACTGGATGGATGAGCATGTAAGTGCGTTTGAAAAACCGCTCTTCGTATGTGAATATGCGCATGCCATGGGAAATGCCATCGGTAACCTGAAAGAATATTGGGAAAGTATTGAAGGCAGTACGGCCACTATCGGTGGAGCTATTTGGGACTGGGTAGACCAGGCTATTTATGAACCGCATGAAATAAAGAAAGGTATTTACCGTTTGCATACAGGATATGACTTCCCTGGTCCGCATCAGGGTAACTTCTGTTCCAACGGTATCGTACCGGCTACACGTGAAGAATCTCCGAAGTTGAAAGAGGTGAAAGCCATTTATCAGTATGTGGCCTTTAAGTGTGTAGGTACGGATGCTTCTCATAATGTGGTCAATGTGCAGGTACGTAACAAGTATGCATTCTTGTCATTGAAAGGCTTCGATTTGAAGTGGGAAAGTGTGAAGAATGGAGTGATTGTAGGAGCTGACAGTTTGAAACTGGAAAATATCCTTCCGGGAGATTCTACGGTGTTGAATCTGAAACTGTCTGGAGTAAATCTGGCAGATGCCAAGAAGGCTGGTGATGAAGTGATGGTCAATTTGCATGTACGCATGTTAGCACCTACTGTATGGGCAGAGGCTGGACATGAAGTCGCAGCCTGCCAGTTTGAATTGCAGAAGAGAGCCGATTTACCACAACTGACGTTTAAGAAGAAGAAAAATGAATGGACCATTCAGGAAACCGATAAACTGTTAATGCTTTACAACAAGCATCTCCGTGCAGCTTTTGATAAAGCTACCGGACAGATGGTACAATTGAACATGGCTGGAAAGGAAATCATCAGTCATAATGGCGGTTTCTTGTATGATAACCACCGCTGGATTGAGAATGACTTGTTTAAGGAAGTTGCTAACGGACTGGATGCAGCTGGTACGTGTGAGGTAAGTGTGGATAAAGGAATCGTACAGGTAAGTACCTCTCGTGGCGGTTCTTTGTGTGCAACCAACATTGTGTACACATTTATGCCGAATGGAGTAATAGATATGGATGTACGTTTCTCTCCTCAGACTGCGAACTTACGTCGCTGTGGATTGGTTTGCCTGCTGGATTCTACTTTGACTCAGGTAGACTATTATGCACATGGTCCTTGGGAAAACTATGTCGACCGTAAGGATGCATGTCCTGTGGGACGTTACACACTGGATGCAAATGATACCGGCAAGTATGTGAAACCTCAGTCTATGGGCAACCGGGAAGGTTTGCGTAGCATGGACTTGAAGGATGCTTCAGGAAAGGGTATTCGTATCCAGACACAAGGTAATGTCTCTTTCTCTGCTTTGCGTTATACAGATGAGGACTTGATGAATACCAAACATACTTGGGAATTGCAACCGCGTCCATACGTGGTGCTTCACCTGGATGCCGCTTTGCGTGGAATAGGAAATGCAAGTTGTGGTCCGGAAACCATGCTGAAGTATCAGATTCCGCAGAAACCGATGAGCTATAAGCTCCGTATATCTGCGTTGTAAGAATAGAATAACCTAAGTAGACTTATGAATAAATTTTATCCCGTTGCCGGTATGGTTGCTTTATCGGCCGTAACTACAGCTTGTCAGCAGGCTGATAAGCAAGAGAAGAAGCAATACAACATTGTGTACATCATGACCGATGACCATACAGCACAGATGATGAGCTGTTATGATACGCGCTATATGGAAACTCCCAATTTGGACCACATTGCCAATGAGGGGGTGCGCTTCACGAACAGTTTTGTGGCAAACTCGTTGAGTGGTCCCAGTCGTGCCTGTATGATTACAGGCAAGCATTCTTGTGGCAACAAGTTCTATGATAATACTACTTGTGTGTTCGACAGTGCACAGCAAACTTTCCCGAAACTGTTGCAGAAAGCCGGGTATCAGACGGCGATTATCGGAAAATGGCATCTGGAAAGTCTGCCTTCAGGGTTTGATTACTGGCAGATTGTGCCGGGACAAGGGGATTACTATAATCCGAACTTCATTACGCAACAGAATGATACCATTCAGAAGTACGGTTACATAACCAACATCATTACCGATGATGCCATCGACTGGATGGAACACAAGCGTGATGACAAGAAGCCGTTCTGCTTGTTCATTCACCACAAGGCTATCCATCGCAACTGGATGGCAGATACTTGTAATCTGGCCTTATATGAAGATAAAACCTTCCCTTTGCCGGATAACTTCTTTGATGACTATGAGGGACGTGAAGCGGCTGCCGCCCAGGAAATGAGCATCGTGAAGGACATGGATATGATTTATGACCTGAAGATGCTTCGCCCGGACAAGAACTCTCGTTTGAAGACATTGTATGAAAGTTTCCTCGGCCGAATGGATAGTGCTCAGCGTGCAGCATGGGAGAAGTTCTATGGTCCTATTATCGAAGATTTCTACAAGAAAAATCCTCAAGGAAAAGATTTGGCCAACTGGAAATTCCAGCGTTACATGCGCGACTATATGAAGACGGTGAAGTCGTTGGATGACAATGTAGGCCGCGTATTGGACTATCTGAAGGAAAAAGGATTACTGGAGAATACGCTGGTGGTATATACTTCCGACCAGGGCTTCTATATGGGAGAACACGGTTGGTTCGACAAGCGTTTCATGTATGAAGAATCCATGCGTACTCCGCTGATTATGCGTTTGCCGGACGGATTCACTCGTCGGGGAGACATTACCGAAATGGTACAGAACATTGACTATGGACCTACTTTCCTGGATTTGGCAGGAGTAGAAATTCCGTCTGATATGCACGGAGTATCTTTGTTGCCGTTGCTGAAAGGTGAACACCCGAAAGACTGGCGCAAGGCTTTGTACTATCATTTCTATGAATACCCGGCAGAGCACATGGTGAAACGCCATTATGGAGTGCGTACCGACCGTTATAAACTGATTCATTTCTATAATGACATTGATACATGGGAATTGTACGACTTGCAGGCAGACCCGCACGAAATGCACAATCTGTACGGACAGAAGGAGTATGAGACAGTGGTTGATGAGTTGAAAGCAGAAATGCTGAAACTGCAGGAACAATATGATGACCCCGTGCGTTTCTCGCCGGAACGTGATAAGGAATAATTCGTAAGAGGGTAGTTATAAATGGAAAATGTCCGGATGGCTTTAGTGAGCGGTCCGGACATTTTTTGTGGTATGCTATAGAAATTTAGCTTCATTCTCGGCAGCTATTTTCTTAATCGCTTGTTGCGAGGCGATGAAACCACCCCCGAGTACACGATTCCCCTCGTAGAACACTGCCGACTGGCCGGGAGTGATAGCGGAAGCCTCTTGCTCAAACCGGACTAATAGTTGCCCGTTGTCCAGCAGAATTGCACGGCAGGGAATTGAGCGGCTGCGGTAGCGGATACGTACCGAAAGCTCCTTGCAGTTGAGCAGCTCCTCCAGGCTGGCCACGTTATAGTCTTCCACTAACATGTAGTAAGTTTTGAGCTGGTCGGCATCTCCTAACATGACCGTATTCTTGGCCGGATTAATTTTCAGCACATACGCCGGTTTACCCAAAGCAATCTCCAGGCCTTTTCGCTGACCGATGGTATAGTAGGCAAAACCCTTGTGCTGTCCCAGTTTCAGGCCTTTGCTGTCCACAAACCATCCCGGACCGATTCTCTCGTCAATGTCAGGACAATGCTCTTTCAGGAATTCCCGGTAATCTTTTTCGATGAAGCAGATTTCCATGCTTTCTCCTCCTCGTGCTTTGGCTTCAAAACCTTTGGATGCCAAATAATCGCGCACGCTGGCTTTGGTCATTCCTCCTAAGGGAAACATCATGCGTCTCAGAATCTCTTGCGGAAGTTTCCACAAGAAGTAGGACTGGTCCTTCAGCGGGTCGTCTCCGGTCAGGATGTAACGATAACCGTTGAGGTCTTTCAGTTGGCAATAATGCCCTGTAGCAATCCAGGCACAGTTACAACTGTCTGCCCATTCACACAGAATTCGTTCCTTAAATAAAGGATTGCACATGACACAGGGGTTGGGAGTGCGTCCACGCATGTATTCGTCAATGAAGTATTGCACGATAACCTGCCGGAACTCCGTACGGACATCGGCTACGTGGTGTTCGATGCCTAAACGTGCCGCCAGCTCCTGAGCTTCTATGACTTCATTGGGCTGATCATTCCCGGGAGTGAAATGAGAGGCCACGTCCCAGGTACGCATCGTGACACCTACCACCTCATACCCTTGTTCCTGAAGCATGATGCAGGTAGCCGAACTGTCTATCCCGCCACTCATACCAACCAGTACCCGTTTTTCTCTTTCTTTCATGTAAACAAGTTTTGTGTTAGAAGAATAATTCCGGCTGACGACGGGCACTGAACTTCTCGTGAAGGATGGCAGCAAACGGGATGCTGAACTCGCGGGCTTCATTTGGACAGCATTTCACGCAGGCACAGCATTTGATGCACTTGTGAATATCTGTTTCAATGGAGCTCTGGTCTTCACTGAAATGGATGGCATGTGTGGGGCAGACTTCAATACATTCTCCACAAGCAAAACAGCCGTCTGTGCAAGTTGGGCAGGCGGGGGCACCGGGTGTCAGTTGTTTGTAGGGGAAATTTCCTTTTACTGTTAATTCTGTGATGGGGGTTCCGGCGGCTTGCAGTTTTTCCCATTTTTCCAGACTGCTTTTTCCAAACTCACGGGCCTGTTGCAAATCATCTGCATCCGGACGTCCGGCAGCAATGGGAAGTTCCGGTGTACTAAAACTATGTTCCCCGATGAACGCACCTGCAGTGAGAGGTACAAAACCGAGTTGGACAGCGGTGTCACGGAGCTCCAGTAAGGCATCCTCGTAATCACGGTTGCCATATACCACGACAAGGATGGCGGGTGAACCGTTGCCTTTGAGTCGTTGCAGACGCTGGAGTGCTGTAGCGGCTACACGGCCACCGTATACCGGAACGGCGATGACGCACAGTTCTCCGTTCATCTCGATAGGGGAGGTTTGTTCATCCAGCGTCAGGTCTGTTTCCATTCTTCTTCCCATGCCGATACCTTCTCCGATAGCTCGTGCAATCTTGGCCGAGGTATGTGTGGGTGAGAAGAATATCAGGCGGGTACCATTGAGTTGGGTTGTTGCTGATGTCATAAGCTTATTCTAATAGGTTTTGTAGTAGACAAAAATACAATATATAAACGAAAATCGGGATTCTTCATCGGGGATTCTTCTTTTATTCGTACTTTTGTGGTCATACTTTTAAAGAATTTATGGAAGAACAATTTGACATACGCGATTATAAACCAACCGGAAAAGAGCGTGATTTTGAGAACGCTCTTCGTCCGCTTCAGTTCGAAGATTTCAGCGGACAGGACAAGGTGGTGGATAACCTGCGCATCTTTGTAAAAGCGGCGAGACTTCGTGCAGAAGCGCTTGACCATGTTTTGTTGCATGGCCCTCCCGGATTAGGAAAGACCACACTGAGCAACATTATTGCCAATGAATTAGGGGCGGGATTTAAAGTGACTTCAGGACCAGTGCTCGACAAACCTGGTGATTTGGCCGGAGTACTGACCAGCCTGGAGCCGAATGATGTGCTGTTTATTGATGAGATTCACCGTCTGAGTCCGGTAGTGGAAGAATACCTCTATTCTGCCATGGAAGACTATCGCATCGACATCATGATTGACAAGGGACCTTCTGCCCGCAGCATACAGATTGACCTGAATCCGTTTACGTTGGTGGGAGCCACTACACGCAGTGGTTTGCTTACAGCCCCGCTTCGTGCCCGCTTCGGCATCAACCTGCACCTGGAGTATTATGATGATTCAGTACTTTCACGTATCATCCTTCGCTCCGCACGCATCTTGGATGTGCCGTGTGATGCCGATGCGGCAGGAGAGATAGCTTCCCGTAGCCGTGGTACCCCCCGTATAGCCAATGCCTTGTTGCGTCGTGTGCGCGACTTTGCACAGGTGAAAGGTTCGGGGAGAATTGACTTGGAGATTGCCCGTTTTGCACTGGAGGCCCTGAACATCGACCAGTATGGTCTGGATGAGATAGACAACAAGATTCTGTGCACGATTATAGACAAGTTTAAGGGAGGTCCTGTGGGGCTGACCACCATTGCTACAGCTTTGGGTGAAGACCCAGGCACGCTGGAAGAAGTGTACGAACCCTTCCTGATAAAAGAAGGCTTCCTGAAGCGTACCCCTAGAGGACGTGAGGTGACAGAGCTGGCATATAAACATTTAGGAAAAAGTAAATACAATAGCGAAAGAACGCTGTTTGATTGATAAACATTATGGCCGGAATAAAATCTTTGGCAAAGGATACTGCCATTTATGGACTGAGCAGTATCGTAGGACGTTTTTTGAATTATTTGTTGGTTCCTCTCTATACGGCAGTACTTCCTGCTGCTTCCGGAGGATATGGAGTAGTGTCGAATGTATATGCCTATACGGCACTGATTTTAGTGTTGCTGACCTTTGGTATGGAAACGGGATTTTTCCGTTTTGCCAATAAGTCGGACGAGGATGCGCAGAAGGTATATGCTAATTCCTTGTTATTTGTGGGAGGACTCTCGCTGCTGTTTGTGGTGCTGTGTATGGCCTTTTTGCATCCGCTCTCAGCCTTGTTGGAGTATCCGGACCATCCCGACTATATTGCCATGATGGTGTGTGTGGTGGCTCTTGATTCCTTCCAATGTATTCCTTTCGCCTACCTGCGTTATAAGAAGCGGCCTGTCAAGTTTGCGGCCATCAAGTTGCTGAACATCCTAGGAAACATCTTGTTGAATCTTTTCTTCCTGCTGGTTTGTCCGTGGCTCGATGTCCATGCGCACGAAACCGTCAGCTGGTTCTATAACTCCGATTATTTGGTAGGATATATTTTCGTGTCTAACCTGATTATGTCGGCCTTGCAGATGTTCTTCTTCATACCTGAGCTGCGCGGTGTGTCCTACCGTATGGATAAGGTACTGATGAAGCGCATGATTAACTACTCTTTCCCGATTCTGATATTCGGGCTGGTCGGTATCCTCAATCAGACGGTCGACAAGATGATTTATCCCTATCTGTTCGATGACCGTTCGGAGGGACTGGTACAGCTGGGTATTTACAGCGCCACCAGTAAGGTTGCATTGGTTATGGCCATGTTTACTCAGGCTTTCCGTTATGCCTACGAACCCTTTGTCTTCGGCAAAAATAAAGATGCTGACAGCAAGAAGATGTATTCTTCTGCCATGAAGTACTTCTTTATCTTTTCTCTTTTGGCATTTCTGGCCGTGATGGGCTACATGGACATCCTGAAGTACATGGTAGCCTCCGACTACTGGGAAGGACTGAGCGTAGTAGCCATCGTGATGCTGGCCGAGATAATCAAAGGTATCTATTTCAACCTTTCTTTCTGGTATAAGCTGACGGATGAAACCTATTGGGGAGCTTATTTCTCTCTTATCGGATGTGCCGTGATTTTAGGTCTGAACATCTGGTTGGTACCTACTTATGGTTATGTAGCTTCGGCCTGGGCATCTGTAGCCGGATATGGCGTGATTACCCTGTTGTCTTATTTCATCGGACAGAAAAAATATCCTGTGGCTTATCCGTTGAAGCGGATGACCATCTACCTGATTTTGGCCTTGGTGCTTTATGTTTTGTCACAAGAAACACCTATTGCTAACCTTTGGTTACGTTTAAGCTACCGCACCTTATTAATATTGGTTTTTGTGGCATTTATTATCAAAAAAGATTTACCTTTAAGGAGTCTTCCATTTGTCAACCGTTTCTTTAAATAAGAAATGTGGGGTGGGGCATATAGGCTGAATTGTAATTTATAAATCGGATAAGTATGGAACTAGGGAACAAGAGGAAATTCCTCCTTCGTAAATTCTTCAATGAGTATCTGGACTTGAACCGGAGCAAGGAAGATGAACAACTGACGGTAGATGCCATCCGCAGTGGGGTAGAGTTTAAAGGAACCAACCTTTGGGTCTTGATTTTTGCTACCTTTATTGCTTCATTGGGACTGAATGTCAATTCCACGGCGGTAATCATCGGTGCCATGTTGATTTCTCCTTTGATGGGACCTATCATGGGAGTGGGCCTTTCTATCGGACTGAACGATTTTGAACTGATGAAACGCTCACTGAAAAGTTATCTGGTAGCCACGCTGTTCAGTGTGACGACCGCCACAATTTATTTTTCTTTTACTCCGTTGGATGAGGTGCAGTCGGAATTGCTGGCACGTACCTCGCCTACCATATACGATGTGTTCATAGCCTTAGTGGGTGGTCTGGCCGGTATTGTGGCATTGGCCACGAAGGAAAAGGGAAATGTAATACCGGGTGTAGCCATTGCTACAGCCTTGATGCCCCCGTTGTGTACAGCCGGCTTCGGCATTGCCACAGGTAATCTGCTGTATTTCTTAGGTGCCTTCTATTTGTATTTCATCAACTCCGTTTTCATCAGCCTGGCTACTTACATCGGGGTGCGGGTGATGCACTTCCAGCGTAAGCAGTTTGTAGATAAAGCTCGTGAAAAGCTGGTAAAACGCTATATCATCTGGATAACCATCGGTACGATGTGTCCGGCAGTCTACCTTACTTATAATATTGTGCGGGAAACCTTCTACCAGTCTGCAGCCAATCATTTTATTGCAGAAGAATTGCAGTTCCCTGACTCACAAATTTTAAGTCGGGAAATCTCCTACGACAAGCGTGAAATAAAGGTCGTGTTTGTGGGAAAGGAAGTTTCAAAAGACCAGATTGCGGCCGCCCAGCATCGCCTGGCAGATTATAATCTGGCAAAAACCAATCTGGTAGTATTCCAAGGAATGGGAGACGGCAGTGCGGTAGACATCAGCAACATCAAGTCGATGGTGATGGAAGATTTCTATCGGAATAGCGAAAAACGCTTGAAGGAGCAGGATGAGGAAATCAATACCCTGCATAAGCAGTTGGCTGACTTTTCCGGTTCAGACTGGATGGGTAAGCAGTTAGGGCAGGAATTAAAGGTCTTGTTCCCGGAAATCAAAACCCTTTCTGTTTCAAAGAGTCTTCGTCTGTCGGTTGACAGTTCCCGGATAGATACCTTGACATACGCCATTATTGATTGTCAGCGGATGCCTGATTCAAAGAGCCGTGACAAAATCGTGAAATGGCTGAAAGCAAAGACGGGAGATGCTCATTTACAGCTGATTGTGGAATAGTCCGCAAGCCGGATTTTATTGCATAAAAAACGTCTTTGCGTTTAGTTTAAAACACAAGTGCGTTTTAGATTAAACGCAAAGACGTTTCGATTCAAACGCAAGTACGTTTTAGTTCAAATGCACTTGCGTTTTTTTGTCTTCAAAAATTAGCTTATTTCACCTTCTTTGTACAGCGGATGGCAGTCACTTCCTGAGCCTGCGGATTAGTTGCTTTTCGAGTGCAGTAATCGAATTCTGCCGATTTTTCTCCGCTGAAAGAATTCCATTTTAGTTTCAGTTTGACAGTCTCTCCCTGCGTATCGGTCAGTTCATCCAGTTTGAAAGCAACTAGTGCATCTCCCATTTTGCCCTCTGTATCGCCAAAAGCATTGTGGCGGAACTCTACCTCATAAGAATTGTCCGGGTTCTTTATACTGATCAGGTTGACAAAATGCGGTTGTCCGTTGCCCCAGCGAGTCGCAAACCGGAGTGTCAGGTACCCGTCCTCTGCAATGGTCACCCAGTCATTCAGGATTTCTACCGGGTCGTTTCCATACGTACGATTGTTTTCCTCCTCTCCCAAATTAGGAGCCATCGGTTTGGTCAGTATACTGTCTATCCAGTTGATGAATACAGCTTTGTCATACTCCTGAGGAGCTTCGTCGGCCAATTCAATATTGGCCAGTGCTCTTACTTCCTTCTCACCAAAAGGAGAGCTTGCCATGTTTACCGGACGCAAGGTTGTGCTGTCATCCAGTTGCAAGTATGGTGTATTGTCTGCACTCTGTTTTACAGTGACGAGTGCATTGGCGTAATAGTGTGAAAGAGAAAGGTTGTTATCGTCATCGTCCAGACACGATTGAACCCCCATAGATAAACACAGAGCTGTCAGGATGAAGAATCCTTTGCGAATGAATGATTGAGTTTTCATAATACATTATTTTTTAAGTTTACTCTCTTCTTGTCGTTTTGTACATAAAATGCTTGAAGCGGGTAATTCCTGCATGTAAAATGGTTAAATGGTGTTTTATTTTCGCAAAGACACAAAAAAAGTAGTCTGCCGCAAAAGTATAAACTATTTGCAACAAAAATTAAGTTTTCTAACTTTAGAACCTTTTACTTACAAATTGTAAAATAAAGTCATATATTGTCGATGTAATCAATTATTTATTATAAAATGCTCTTTTTTGTGTATTCTATCGTGGCGCTCATAATTTATTTGTACTTTTACATCGAAAGGATGTCTTTTATGGAAAAAATAATCAATTGGCTGAGGATTGTACTTGCCGAAGAAAAAAGTAGTAAGTTGACACTAAACGTCCTAAAATAACGAACAAACAGAAGAATATAGTAAATTTCTGTAGTGTGCCGCGTAGCAGCAAAGAAATCCTTGAGAGGGCAGGTGTGACATATCATAAGAATATTCAGACACAAATCATGTCACTCATTGAAGCTGGCTATTTCGAAATGACCAATCCAGAGCATCCTAATGTCAGTAATCAAAAATATAGGAGAAGTAAAAAATGAACTCATATATTCATCAGCAAGAACGGCAACACACTGATACGCGAATTTGAAAGAGTTCTTGATTTCATTACAAACAAAGACAAGCTGTACAATAATCTCTAAAAACACAACGATATGGAATACGGAATAGTTTATCTTCTGACAAACCCTGTAATGCCAGGACTTGTAAAAATAGGCATGACCACACAGGAAGATATTGATAAACGGATGAAAGAACTATATACCACAGGAGTTCCTGTTCCGTTTGAGTGTAAATTTGCGTGCAAGGTTAAGAAAAGTGATTGTCTCAAAATTGAAAAAGCCCTTCATAAAGCCTTTGACCCTCAGCGCATCAATCAGAATCGTGAGTTCTTCCGTATCAACGTGGATCAGGCACAAGCAATCCTCGAACTTTTCCATCATGAAGATGTAACGGAAGAAGTAACTGATGAGATACAAAACGATCTCACTGATGAGGACAAAGTTGCCAGCACAAAAGCACATGCAAAACGTCCACCGCTCAATTTTTATGAGATGGGATTGCAGAAAGGCGATGTTCTCATCTGGAAAGATGACCCATCAATTTCTGTCACCATTCTTTCAGAGCGTAAAGTGTGTTATCAAGGAGAAGAAACTTCTATTAGTGCGCTTTCTGCTAAGCTAAAAGGCTACAAAGTCAAACATATACAGCCCACGCCACACTGGCTTTTCAACGGTCGTCTTCTAAGTGAAGTCTATGACGAAACATATCCATTTGAAGAGTGAAAACATACTATAGGTTGTTTTTAAGCCTGCTCAAGAGTATGCCAAAAGTAGAAGAGAATGCCCTAAATGGTTACGAACAAGAGAAGTTGGTATTCAGCTATGTAGATATTACCATGTATAGGAAGGTGAAACATTCATTAGATTGTCTTTGTGCTTTTACAATTTCTGGGTTGGTTGTCAGTATGTTGCATATTGTTTAACAGGTGAAACAATAGTGAAACAGATGCCTTAGAAAGAATATAAATATATAGGAGCAATAGCTTGGAATCAAGGGATTGAATACGAAAAAAGGCTCTATTTCGTTAGAAATGAGCCTTTTATTCGTGGACCAGCCAGGGCTTGAACCTGGGACCTCCAGATTATGAGTCTGTTGCTCTCTACGGCATAGAAAAGCTTCGCTTTCCTATGCAACCAACTGAGCTACAAATCCTTTGCACATCATTGTCAACCGTTTAATGAACTCGTAATAGAACAAATTAGTCAACAATCAGTCAACATTCGTTCAACTACAAATTTAATGATTTACTATAGTGTATGCAAGTAAATCATTGAATATAATAATCATAACTCATTATTATTCATAGGATGATTGATTCAAAGAAAGCCTTCTTACTCTCAATGCTGAAATATAGAATAAAGAGTTTTTTTAATAGATATATATTCTCTGAAATCTCCATATAAAACTGAATATCTTCAAAAAAGGTACTCTATATTTAATGCCTAATTTCAGCATATTCTACAACTTTCTTTAAAGAATAGGAATAAAGATTAGGCGGATAAAAATTTCATCTACCAAAGTTTTAGTCCTTCCATTTCCTTAACGGCTTGCAGTATATCTTCTTTAGTCATGTCTGTTGTTTCTTCCTCTATGCTGATAGAGCGAAATTCATAGCTTTCTACAATTTTTTTCTTTTCATTTACGTTACTATATATCCAACTACTGAATACTCTATTGGGCATATTAAGGAATGTGATTCTAATAAGCGCACCACCTAACAAATATGGGTTAATGTCATAAACAACAAACTGACCTTTTATCTGTTCTTTATAAGGGTCTAATGTAGGGTTATTGACAATACCCTTATTGTAATTATCCAAGTATTTACGCAAAGTACGGATGTATTCATTATCCAACCAATCGCTTCTTTCCCAACCATCAAAACGGATTTCATTGAGCGTTTTCCGTGTGCCAATAGTGTCTGTTACTTGTATGGCAGTATCAATAATGGAATCCTGTTTTGCTTTGTCTTGTCCCATGCTGTAAACTGACAGGATAAAAAATATAGCAATGGATGTAATTGTTGTTTTCATCTGTTTTTAATTTGAATAAGATTATGAAGATAGAGGACTTTAAAAATTCTTCCTATAAAATGGACTATTTTCAAAAAGAAGGTACTACCTAATTTATTACTCTTATGTATTTCTCAATCTACAATTCTGTCTATGCTATACTCCTTATCGTTTAAGTTACTTTCTAAGACTTTCATTTTTAAAGTGATAAATTATATGAGGTAGTTCTACCTAAAGAAGTAACAAAATCCAGTATTATGACGTAGAACGGTAAATGTGCATTTATATGTACCGTTGATATTAAGGTGTTTTTTTTATCTTGCTAATAATCCATTTTACAACCTCTATTAAACAAGCCCCTATCGAAAGAATAATGAAAAAGCCGAAAATACCTAAAAATGCCAAATATAGGAAATACCAAAATCCTCCTTTTAATGCTAATACTTCACTAAATTTACCAAACTCATCACTGCTATTAGAATTATTGTATATCCTTGACAATATAATGTTCTCTTTATCCTTTTCTCGTTGGACAGTCATGATGTTCATTGATAGTTGTTTAACGATGAGGCAACTAGTACCTTTTTGGGAGTATAATGATATTGTATCTCCTTTATACGTCCATGTACCACTTGATAACGTATATATAGAATCAGTAGCCATTATTTTAAGAGCATATTTATCATCATCGTTAATCTGTATTATGTAATGAAGTCCATTCTCGACAGTTTCTGAAATCCAATTACCTTTTATTGTTGTTGGCTCTAAACCACCACAACTCATCAATGAAAACATAAATATTACTATATTAATATATTTGAGATATTTCATAGATTAAACCACTTGAAAGATTTACATTTAATATGGATTGTTATCAAATTTATATCCACATTTAGGACATTTGTAATTATAAACAGGAGCGCCGCCTGTTCCTTTCCAAACTAAATTGGTGACCTTGGGAGTGCAAGGGTAGTAACCACAACGAGGACAACTTTTTGAGTGGTGTTTGTTCCTGCGTCGTTTTGCATATATAGCTATGCTGACCAAAAAAATTATGCCTATAAGTAATTCCATATTTGCTGTGTTTGAACGATTTATGATGTCAATGGATAGTCCAAAAGTTAGAATTTAGACAATAAAAAACGTGGACTCATAACTTCGTCTACGTTCTCTAAGGTATCGCCAAACACCATGTACACATATACGAGTAAAAGCCCACGCCATAGGCATGAGCATCAACTTATTACTCTTGTGTACTTCTTCAAATTGGCGATTTTTAGAGAACAAGAATAAAGCTAACGCTTCTTTATCTTTATGTCTATTATCTGTAATGTTACATAGGCAGTTCTTTTTCAATTATGCTCCAAATTTACAAAAAACACTTGTAAACACAATAAGGATAGTATATTAAATTGTAAATCAAAGAGGTAGAAAATTCATTTATGCCCATAAAAGCAATATTCCTGAATTTCCTACCTACTGAAAGATTAAAAGCTAAGACAGTCGTATGTATTCAAAAGTTCTTCCTGTCTTAATCCAAGATACCTTTTTGTAATGGCTACACTTGAATGATTGAAAAGTTCCATAAGTTTGACTAATGCCAATTCAGAGTTTTCACTATTCATGTTATAAACTTGTCTGCCAAAAGTCTTTCTAAGGGAATGACAGCTAAAATTTCCTATATGCAGCCTGTACTTCTTTTTCAGTTCTTTCAGTATTATGTTTATCCTTTGTACTGAATAGACTGTACCTTTCTGACTGATTAATACAGGTGCATTGCGTCCTATTGGATTTATGGACTTGTAACAGTCTGAAATGTGTCTTTGCAGTTGTGGGTTAATACGGATAGTCCTTTTCTTTCCTGTTTTCCTTTCTATTATGGTAAATTCATTTACATTTAGAATCTGATTCCAACGTAAAGAAAGAATGTCGCTTATTCGTAAACCAAAGAAGCATCCCAAAGCTATAAGCAGGCTCATATTATAGTTGCCATCCTTGAACAGTTTTCTGATTAGATTCATAGCTTCATCCCATTGTAGGAAATCAGCCGTTGTATTACTGTATTTCAAACTCATAATGTTTACTTTTAAGGGTAAAAAAACAAAAGTGAATGTCCTGTATGTATTCAATTCTGCTAAATGGTTGAATATGAACGGAACATTCACTTTCTTTATTAGTGAATCAATAAACGCATGAAATCAGAATGACCACTAACATAAATACTGCAACCGTTATTACAGGGTTAATGCAACAAAGCAGAATAAACAATATTGCAAATATGATAAATCCGCATCCTGCTTTTGTCATTGTGTCTTGATTCTCTTTTTTGTCCATAACTTAGAATTTTAGGTGTTCATAAAAAATGAGAGATACCCATTTTTGAATATCTCTCATTGTGTAAAATCAGTCAATAAACCATTTGTAGTGTTCGTCACCATGCAAAGCCGCATTAATGCCTTGTGCTATCTCTGTTGCATTATAGGCTCTATCCAAGAAAGAATCTATATAGCTTGACTTGTTTGCACCTGTCAGTAGATTATAAAATTTCCACATAGACAGGTCACTGCCAAAACCACCAAAATCCATGTCTTGAATATAAGCCTTTGCCACGCTGTTTATTTGCGTATCTGTTATAAGCAAACGTGGAATACTCTTTTGAAAACCTTGTGGCAGACATTGGTAAAGACGCATTTTCCCAAGAATCTGTGCAAACTGGTGTTCAGTTAGATAGCTATTCCCAAGCATCTGCATTAAGTGAATGTGTTTTGCAGGGTTATAAGCATGAAACATTTCCAATACAGAGCGATATAAATCACAGGTATTTGAAACTTTCAAATTGCTTAAATATCCGTCTGTTGAAACACATAAATTGCAGCAAACCATGTTCTTGAATCCAACAAAAACCTTGAATTTTTCAACAGTTTTCTTAGAATACAGATTCATCTGATTATAAGCACGTACACCACCAACTGAAAGAGTGAGTTTGTTTCCCTCTACCGTTTCATAGATAGTGGGAATCTCAAAGCAAAACATCATACGTTCAAAGTATTGTGTTTTGTCACTTTCTAAAAGTTGGTTTGCAGGCTTATGAATTGCTTCAGGGATTCTGCCTTTGACAATGTGAGAAACACGAATGTCCGGTTTATCAATCGTTTCACCTGTAAAGAATGAGTTTGCAGCATCCCAAACCGTTTCAATAAAGGCGTTGTGCGAAATTGTCAGTTCGTTATCCTTACTGAATACAGGAACGATACAGTCATTCTTTAAATGCTGTAAATCAATCTCCATAGTGTTAGCCTCTATAAAGTGATTTACCTTTTTCACTTTTGTAGTTTCTTCTGAAATTACTGTTGCATCCTCTGCATACTGATTGAAGTTACTACTTCTTTTCTGTGCCATAGCAGGCAATAAAATCAAATTTTCCATACTTGAATTTTTTTAATGGTGAATGATTAAGTTTATTCTTTGTTTTTATTCAAATATTGGTGGGGGAACTAAAAATATAGTGAGGTCGCTTGTATATGGCACTCCCCAATTTGAAAAATGGGATAAGACGACAAGTGGAGGGGGATATTTTGACGCTATCGGTTTATAACAGTACGTGTGTCTATTTATCGGATAGCTTCTTTTGTCGGGATAGGTTATATCTTTCGATATAGTTTTGAAAGTTGTATATTACGATAAAATTGTGTAGTCCTATATGTATCATATTGTAGCCGGAGGATTTCAATTTCCGAAAATTCTGAAAAATCGGAAATTGGCTGTATGCCGCTTTGTAATAGACCTCCAAGTATGAAAAATAGAGTAGAACTATATGTGGAGTCTTTTTCTTGTGGTTGGTGGTCTGTTTGTTTGGAAGTGTCCTTAAAGGTGTATATATTTGCTTATATCAAGGTTTAAAAGGGAAATATTTACTGTCTGACCCTTTCAACTTGAAAATCAACATATCCACCTCTTGAAGATGGGAATAAAGCCGAAAACTATGCGTTTCGGTTTTATTTTGTGGGTACTGTCTGATTTTTTATCCTGACTTCCTTAATAGTAAAGATTAAACCGATAGAATATCGGACATAGATTCTAAGATGCGGATATGTCGGATTTTAATTTTATGCTATGGTTGAAATGATAAAAGTACCAGCTAATGTAAATTATTTGAATGAATGGGTAGGCTTTGAGCTACCAAGAGGAATTGTAAACAAAGGGATAACAGGGTGTGGAGCTACCACTCTTGCTATTGAAGATGCGCACAAGACTATAATTTGCAGTCCAAGAATCAATCTGATAAAAAACAAGAGTAGGCAGCATAAAGGGACTTTGGCTGTCTATGGTGATGTGAGGAATGTAGAGATTGAAGATTATCTAAGAAACAGTCCCAAGCCTAAATTGTTGGCAACGTATGATTCCATTCCACGATTGAGCAATATTATTAAGGATAAGTCAGATTGGAGAGTGGTTGTAGATGAATATCAGTATATCTTAATAGATAGCGGATTTAAGTCAGAAACAGAAATGCTTTTGTTGGAGGAATTGAAAAAGTTTCCGTACGTCACTTACCTGTCTGCCACTCCCATTGCAGACAAGTATATGTTGCAGATGGATTGGTTCAAGGATATGCCCTACACCATTTTGGAATGGAGCAATGTAGAAAAAAGGTTTGTCAATAGAGTGCAATCGAAAAATCCGATAAACAATGCCGTTGAGATAGTCAGGAACTATCAAAGGGGAATATATGCTTCCACTCTTGTAAATGGTGGAAGGGTGCAATCGAAAGAGTGTGTTATCTTCTTGAATAGTGTCACCAACATAGTTAACATTATCAAGCAAACAGATTTGCAATCGGATGAAGTGAATATCATTGTGGCTTTTACAGGTGAAAATGAGTTTCTTGTAAAGAAGCTGGGTAAAGATAAGCAAGGTAGATATTATGAGATAGGTTGTATTCCATTAGAAGGAGAGCCACACAAGAAATTCACGTTTTGTACTTCCACAGCTTTTGCTGGATGCGATTTCTATTCTACCTGTGCATCCACATTTGTAGTAAGCGACAACAAGAAAGCCAATACCTCCATTGATATTGCTATGGAGTTGGCGCAGATAGCTGGTCGGCAAAGGTTGGAATGCAACCCATTTCGGAATACTATCACTTTTATCTATAATGTAGATGTCGGAGAAAGTAAGGAAAGCTCTTATAAGGCAGCCTTGAATGAGAAATGGCAAAAGTCTGTCAAAAATGCAAATTATAAGAATAGCGTAGCGGATGAGGATTTAAAAGAGGACTTAATCAAAGAAACGAATGATTCTCAAAAACTTAATAAGTATAGTATGAGTTATGTTTGGTATGATTCTGTCAATCAACGATTTTCGGTGAATAGAATGGCTTATTTGAATGACAACTTTTCTTATGATGTGCAGAAAGAAAACTATTTGGATGGTATTTCGGTAAGAAAACAGTTGGAGGATAGCGGTTTCAATGTCAATGGGAATGAGGTACATTCAGATTATGAGGAACAATTAGAGTGCATTATTAAAAAAGAGGGATTTTCTGATAGGATGAAACGCTATTGTGAGTACCGCAAGAACAAAGAAAACTGTCAATATTTCATTGCAGATACAATCATGGAACGACAATATGAGGATTTGAAACTATATTATGATTCACTTGGTTATGAGCGAATTAAGGCACTTGGCTACAAGGAAAGCAATCTTAAAAATGAAATGATGAGCAAACAGGCAACTTATCATCTTTATAAGGAGTTTAGGACAATATTTCCTGTTGGAACAAGGCTACTTACCGATATTATAAAACTGAAAATGGAGAAAGTGTATGCAAGATATGGAATCAGGCAAAAAGGAGTAGCAAGCCATCTGGAAAAGAAGTTTGGAATCAAGATAAAGCCTGTAAAGATTCCTTTGGCAGATGGTAGCCGGAAAAGTGGTTATGAGTTTATATAAGAATAGAGGGCAAACCGTGTAATGCGGAATGCCCTCTTTTAATGTATTTAGCTCTCTTTTCATTGTCATGCAATTCTATCTTCAATTAGTTTGAATTGCTCAATAACCTTTTCTTCAATGAGATTACCATTGTCATTGTACATAGCTTGACGGTCGTTAGGTGTTATTTGGTTGAATATTTTAAATGCTTTATCTTCTCCCCCTTCATTAAATAAATCAGAAAATCTTTCCGACAAGTATCGTTTTGAGATGTCTTTTTCAGAGAATCCTTTAGCCTTGCAAAGCTCAATGAAGTGGTCTCCACGTTCTATATTGTGGGCTGGAATAATTGACTTTTTCACTTTGCCTCTGCCTTTCTCATCCTTGCCTTGACAAAGTAATGACAGGCTTGTCTTATTCATCGCTTTGGGGTTATTGCAATAAATGATGTTCAATGTGCTTAAAGGGAATCCATTAGGATTGTCCTCTGACTTAATCAACTCTTTGTATCTTGCAAGTAATTCTTCTTGCTTTACATTAGCTGCACCACGCACATAGTCATCTGTTTTCCAAGGTGTTTTTGTGATGTTTACGGCAGAAATGTATTCTGCTATGCTTTCATTTTCTGCAAGTTCTACGAGTATGCCAGGCACTTGGAATGTGGGCTTTCTTTGTTTCTCTTGTTCAAAGTTGAGCATGGATGCTGCATAAACTCGATGTTGTCCATCAATAATAAGGTAATAACCATTCGCATCTTCCTTGTTAATTTCATTGCCATTGATGTCAATTAGAACAATGTCACCATTGGCAATTGCTTCCTCTGCACGAATAACCTGAATTATTTCAGCCTTACGGTAGCCCTTAACCTTCATCTCAGCATATAGTTTCTTGACGTTTGCGAGATTTACTTCACGGTTAATTCCTTTAGCAAAAGCAACTTTACGAGTTTCGTTATCTGCCGTAACTTCCACTTCAAAATATTTATTTTGTTTCATTTTTATTGTGTAATCAGGGATAAACTTGCCACAACGTGTGGCTCGCTGTTCGATTACGTTGCAAAGATATGGAGGTTGGAAGGAGTATCTAGGGTATGAAAAAGGTATGGCAATTCTATACCCCTTTAAAATGAAATGATATAAAAAAGAAAAAGCCCTGTTCCTCATAATTGAGAAACAAGGCTTATGATAATGCTATAAATTATATTATATCAATGGGTTGGGTATATATTAGAATGTCCTTTTATATCTTTATTTTTATATTGTTTAAAGAAACTTTTAAGAGTATCGGTATCTTCTAAGAAGTTTGTATTTTTAGAAAGTTGCGTATAGTAAATTAACTTGGATATGAGTAGGATTTTATTGAGTGATGAAGTTTCACCTTTTTTTCGTTTGCCTTTAAATTGAGGTTTCAAGTCAAAAAAGTATTTCAACAGATGTGCAAAATACCATATCAAAACAGAATCAGATTCATCATTTCTATGAACGTATGGGGAAACTCCTTTGTTTACGTCTATCCTGTTCACGTGTATTAAATCCTTATCCTGCTCATAACCACGCTTTATCCATTCTAATATAAGTGATATAGTTGTACCGCTTTCTATTTCTATTTTCCCTTTGCTGGTTTTCAAACTTAATTTTGCCTTAAAGTGATTTGTGTCATGCAATAAATTGATTAAGTTCTCAATGTTTTCTCCACGTGTAGGCCGTCTGATGAAACAGTCAAAGCACATACTACAAGCATAATCAAAACAGAACATTACCAAAAGCCAAAAGGCATCTGTATCAAGTCCCAGCCCGTTTATCGTGTCTTGCAAATCCTTATTTTTTAAATACTCCTCATATTTATAGCGACATAATATTTGGTCTGTATTATATCGTTCTGTAAATATCTCTACCGCAGTAGGGACATCTATCAATTTCACTTCACTTGTATAAATGACAACAGACCAATCCGCATTATGATAAGGTTCACCCTCCCCATACATAATATCATAAACATATCTTAACTGGCTTGTTTCTCCATCGTCAAGTTGTCCTTTTTCATTGAGGTATTTTATAGGTAACTTCATTGTATTTTGAATTTTGAAGTATAATAATAAAGAAAAAAGTTCACCTGCTAAATTAATAATTGGATTTTTCTGAATTGAGAGTATTTCTATAATAGAAAAAGAAATTATCAACTAATTTTAAAATAACTTTTATGAATAACGATAGTGTGTTATTATCGCAGATTTTTCATTTTAGTAGCAGATATTCTATCTACTTTTTCTTTATACCTAATTTTTCCCTGATATTGTTTTGGGGATAAATGTTGTGTTTCTTCCAATTCTTTAATAAACTGGATAGGTACACTTAACTTATTATTATAACAAATCACACCTGTAATAGATGGGCAGTGACTTTGATAATGTGTTTTTTGATGACTTATAATAAAACCATTCTTGGTTATAATATCAATTATGGCAGGTACTAAAGAATGAAAATCTTGGCAAGATGAAAAGGTCAAATCATCTACAAATGATGTGAATGTTATATTGTGCTCTTTGGCTAGTTTTTCTAACTGATTCCCTGTTTTGGTAAATACTAAATTAGCTATATAAGTAGAAGTCGGTGCGCCTTGTGGAACATGTCCTTTATAAGTTGTCAGTTTTGTTAAGACACTTGCAACATCAGGAGAAAAATCATACATTATAAACATCTCATACACCATTTTATTAGTGATACTAGGAAAGAAATTGGTTAGATCTGTGATAAATTTGAATTTTTTACCTTGATGTTGTTTTGCATTAAGTACATTATCTTTTCCCTTTGTTCCTCCAAAAATATAGTTAGGTGTAGGCACTTTGCTTAAAACAAATTTATTTATTCGTTTCTGAATACTTTTTAGCCTTAATGTACTTGGATTTATGATACGCCTTTTTTGTATTCCATTTCTATCCATTTTAGGTTGCCCGTCATTATTAAATTTTAGTATTTCAAACTCTTTGTAATACTTAGAAATGTTTCTATTATTGGTAAAGGACAGCAACTCTTCTTTTGAAACTTTAAGAGTATATGCTAAATGGTTAAGGCTACGTATCATTTATTCTCAAAGTTATCTGAAAAGAATTGATTAACAAGAGATTTTATAGAGGGCATTAAAAGGTCGTAAGCATCTTGCTTCTTTTCCTCTATATCATTTTTTTCTAAAGATAAAAAATATAAAATTGGCAGAGGTAGATGCAGATTTTCTGCAATTCTTTTTAATAAAGATATAGTTGGTTCTTTTACATTATTTTCTATTTGAGATAAATACGTTTGAGTTATCCCACACATTTTAGCAAAAGATTGTTGTTTTAATCCTTTACTTCTTCTTACTTCTTTTATGACTTTTCCTATATCCATGTTATTAAAAAAAGAGGGGAACAGACTAGAATCGAATATTATCAAAAATAAAGAAGCGACACAGCATTTCAATAACTCTCAATATAATATTCCAATTTATTGAGGGCTGTTTCTTTTGCAATTCCAATTGCTTCTTACATTTTTGTAAAAGAACAATATCTTCATCTGTTAATGAACAACGGTTTTTTGAAAGGATAGAACTTATTCCTTGAATAAGACTATCAATGTCTTTTTTCTTTTCTTTCATACGATATTAATTTTAAGTTAATAATAGAGTTACCTCCTGCCGTATAAAATAACCCTGAAAGAACCATATTCGTTGTTCACTTATTATCCCCTCGTATTCCTGCCGTAAAAATATACAGCAATATTTCTTGTGAGACTATCCTATGATAGGGAAAAATGGCTATCCTTCTATAAGGCATAAAACCTTATAACCTCATAAGAAGTTAGACATCTATATGTATCTGTACTATCATTCATCACATTGTTAATTGTTTGCATGAGATTATTTCACACAGAACATATAATAGTCCCCCAATTTGACCTTTCGGCTGTGTAACTAAATACACTTCAAGCATTGGTTATTCAGTTGTTTTAGACATCTTTCAAAGAACGATGCTGCAAATATACTGATTATTTTTAACTGTCAGTTAATATTATTGCCTGAAATATTACTTTTAACATTCCATAACAAAAATGATTTATTTTACTTGTTATTTTTCATTTAAACAAGATAGCCTAGTATTATCCTTTTAGGAATTATTTTCCAAACACATATCTTACAACTTTGGCATTAGCCTTATTTTCATTCACAAAATCACGCTCAATATAGATGTCGGTCACTTTCATGGAATCGTCTATATGATTCAAGGCTGCATGAACTATGTATTTATCTATTCCTACTTTATTTAATGCTATGGTTGCCCAACTATGACGAGCCGCATAATATTCTAAATCATCAATTCCTAAAATAGAGCCAATTTCTTTCAAGCCATAATTGATTGCCTTATTGAAGCCTTTTTCGTCACAGTAGTATTGGTAGAAATTAAACAACCGTTTGCCTGTCTTATCTCTATATTTATCAATTATAGGTTGAATTATGTGGGGAATCTCAACCATCATTTTGGCATTGTCTAATCTACGGTCTTTTGTCTTGGCTCTGTAATAGGTAATAGTGTTACCATCCATTTTAGTAGCGTTATAAAGGTCTGCGGAATTGATACCCATAAGGCAAAACGAGAGAATAAAACAATCCTTTGCCAAATTATAGCGACAAGTGGCTTTATATCCTTTTTTCATATCCTTATAAGGTAGTTTCCAAACTTTCTTTATTATATCTGCCGGAATAGCCCTTTTGCGTGTAGCTTCCTGTTTAGGTATTACGAAATCATCAAAAGGAGAATGGGGAATAAGAATCAGATTTTTGTCTCTTTTGTTGTACTTCTTTTTAGCTTCATTAAACAGTTTCTTAATGCTTATCAGATAAAGGGATAGAGAACGGTTAGAGGGGACACGTTTCCTCTGCTGTATTAGTTTCTTTGTACGTGTTTCATGTTCTTTATTCAGAAATGTCTTGAAGCTATCTAAAAATTCTGTTGTTATCAGATTCACATTCAGTTCTTTTTTACCAATGAAGCGTACCAAAGCATTAATAGCAGAAGTATAATTGGGCGCACCTTTAATAGTGGTTGAGTCTATCCATTCACGGCTAAATTTTATAAAATCTATGATTTGATTCTTTTCTTGTTCTCCATTAAGATAGTCCATTATTTCATCTAAGGTGTAATGATTCAGTTCGATTTGGAGCTTAGCACATTTTTCATAATAACTACGAATCAACGCTTCTACATCTTGTTTAATGGGGGAAGATGGCTTGATTTTGAACTCTTTGGTCAAGTCCTTAGAATAGACAAATAGACTTGTTGATAAGCGTTTTACTTTACGGTCAAGGGTGAACCTCAATTTAACATTGTAAGTTCCATCCAACTTCTGTTCTTGTCTTTTGATTTCTGATTTGATAGTCAGCATTTTACGTTCTAATTTAATTAGTCAACAATTAGTCAACAAATGCTGTGCTTGGATTATATAAACTACTTGTAAGAGCAATAGCAGAAGTCATAAAAAACCCAAAAGAAAAGCGTTAACTGCCTGATTTTGTGCAATTAACGCTTCTTTTCTTCGTGGACCAGCCAGGGCTTGAACCTGGGACCTCCAGATTATGAGTCTGT
>ENA-OPBW01000117-OPBW01000117.1-human-gut-metagenome-genome-assembly--contig:-NODE-117-length-72632-cov-4.367789_pt1 | contig 72632 bp, 69 predicted proteins | sample MGYA00241070_ERZ501456 | MGnify/ENA primary metagenome ERZ501456 (study PRJEB25962, sample SAMEA2042624) | human gut metagenome | biome: human gut; feature: human-associated habitat; material: faeces...
TCAATATTTGCAGTTGATATGCTTAGAAGCTACTGTAAAGTAGCTTCTATTTTTATTTGAGAAAGGTTTATTTTATGACACTATTTAATAATTATATCGAACAAATAGAAAGCTCAGATAACACAATTTTATATAATTTTTATAATGGTGTGTCTATTAAATACCCACATAGTCTATTTAAAAATATTAAAGAATTTTCAAATAATAGAGAGATTTATGACCTTTTATCCTCTGAACAATTTTTATCTGATAATTTTTGCCTTGAAATTGTTGATAGAACCCTTCAACTTATCCTCCTTGTCCATGAAGATTGTAATTTTCGCTGTACTTATTGTTATGAAAAATTTGAAAAGGGTGCAATGAGTAAAGAAATTGCAGAAAGTATTATTAGATTTATTGAAAAAGACGTGACTGAAAATCGAGAAAAATACGATAAAATCCAACTTTTCTGGTTTGGTGGAGAACCATTATTAAATTTGAAGATAATTGAGTTTTTGAGTAATAAAATTTTGCAAATTGCAGAAGAAAATGACTTAGAATATAGTTCTGATATTACAACAAACGGTTATTTGCTTAATTCAAGAGTATTTCAGAGGCTTGTATCCTTAAAGATAAACAGTTTTCAGATTACTATTGATGGAACGCAAGAATATCATGATAAGCAACGTGTCTTAAAAAATGGACAAGGAACATATACAAGAATAATTAAAAATTTGATAGATATAAAAAAAGATATACCTGAGGATACATTTGTCATTCTTAGAACAAACGTAGGAAAAGATAATTATGAGATGATGGATGAAAATATTTTAAATCTTATTTCTTTGTTTGGAGATACTGAGAATATTTTGCTTTCTTTTCACAATATTGGAAATTGGGGAGAAAAAGAAGTAGAAACTATTGAAAGAGATGTTCGCCTTGAACTGACAGAAAAAGTAGTTGAGCTTGGAGGTCACGCAGTACCTTTTGTTTGGAGCATGATACCAGACAATATATGTTACGCAGCAAAAGAGAATCATTATGTTATTGGCTCGACAGGTTTGGTCTATAAATGTACGGTAGCTCTTTATGACCAGAGAAATATTTTAGGAAGACTTGGCAGAAATGGTCAATTATTAATAGATAGACAAAAAGAAAGATTGTGGACAAAGATTGCACTCGATGAAGAATGTCATTCTTGTTCATTATTACCTAGTTGTATGAACAATAGATGCCCTTTAAAAAGAATGGATTCTAAGCAAAGTCATTATTGTCTTCCAACAAAAAATCAAGTCAGAGACATGATTTTAATGTTGGAAAAGCAATATGAGATTGGTTTGGAGTGAACGTTATGCAACTTATTACCAAAAATTCAGCCTTTCGCTCGCTTTTTCTGTGCAGTATATTTAATACGACAGGGAGTAATTTATTTGCTCTCGCTTTTCTTATTTATGCTTCTACTTATCCTAATAGTAAGTTTTATATTTCTCTTGTGGCATTATTTATGGTAATTCCCTCGTTTTTTAATGCTTATATGGGTTATTTGGCAGACCGCACTAAGGATAAAAAGCGTGCGCTATTTATGACGTCTTGGATTCAGACAATTTTGTTTATCGGCGTCGCTTTTACCATTGAACAGCATTCATTTTTTGTTTTTTTGTTCTGTATTCTGGTCAATTTGGTAGATGAGCTCCTTGCTATGTATAAAGACGGCTTGGAATTACCGATTATGCAAATACGGGTATCATCTGATGATATTCAACCTGCTTATGGATTAATACAGGGCGCAAGTTCTTTGATTGGAATTGTCGGAAAACCAATTGGTCTAGCACTTTTGGCTGTTTTAGTAAATTCTTTTTCCATGTTGGCTCTGGTAAATGCTGGTTTATACTTTATATCAGGAATAGTCTTATTCGAGAGTAGAAAATATCTGGACATAGAAGTTACAAAGAAACTTGACGAAGGAAAATTTCATTTTTCACTCAAGGAAACACTCTTGCAAATTATAAAAGTTTTTAAAGTTGAGGGAGCAATGTCAGCAACTTCTCTCATTATTATTATACTGATTATTAATTTCTCAATTAATGGAATTTTACCTTTAATTGATCTAGCAATGGTGCGGCACAATCCATTTGGTCATAGCTTTGGTTTGGCTGTTACTGTATTCAGTGTTTCATTTTCTCTAGGTGTCTTCATCTCATCGTTTTTTATGCACGATTTTTTTCAAAAAAAGGACTTAAGCTTTATATTAAAATTAATCTTGGGAATGCTTATCTTATTTTCTTTGTTGGTTATTCCTTTGGGGCTCATTTCTATTGTAGTCTTTTTCGGTATCGGATATTGTTTTGCTAAGGTTAATCCGAAGCTTACAAGCATCATCTTTCAGATTATTCCAAAAGAAGATTTAGCTACAATTCGGGGAGGAATTTCAACATTTTTTGCAACAGCAAGTTCATTGGGAGTTTTAGTATTTGTGGCCTTGGCTAATCTTATTGGTCTTAGTTTAACTTTTTATATTATTGCCTTCATCTGTTTTATTGCTTTAATTGGTCCTACTTTTATAAATTTATTCAAAAAAAAATACTGACAGATTATTTCGTCAGTATTTTTTCTTATTTTAAACGTGAATTGGTAAGCCATCAGCCAATTCAGCTGTATCCATAATCGCTTCACCAAGTGTTGGGTGAGGTTGGATAGTCAATGAAATGTCTTTAGAAGTCAATCCATTTTCAATCGCTAGTGACAAACCAGAAATCAAGTCAGATGCACCAGGGCCAACGATTTGAGCACCGATTAAGGCCCCTTCTTTAGTTTCAGTAATCAAACGTAAGAAACCAGTGGTATCATTCATTGAAATGGCACGGCCATTTGCAGCAAATGGGAACTTAGAAATTTTAACATCTTTACGGTCTTTAACTGATTCAGGCGTTTCTCCAACTGTTGCCAATTCAGTTGTTGTATAAGCTACAGCAGGCAAAGCAACGTGTAAGTCCACGTCGTCCTCAGCTCCAGCAATCGCAGCAGCAGCAACTTTAGCTTGGAAAGAAGCTTTGTGAGCGAGCATTGGACCAGGAACCACATCACCGATTGCATAAATGTGAGGAACATTAGTTGCATAAGAATCGTCAACTTCAATCAAACCACGGTCAGTCAATTTAACATCAGTGTTGTTCAAGCCGATTAAATCAGTATTTGGACGACGTCCAACAGAAACGAGTAAGTAATCACCAGTCACCGTTTGTTCTTTTCCGTCAACCTCAAAAGTCAAAGTTACATCTTTATCAGTTTGAGTAGCTGATTTAGCCATTGCTGAAGTAAAGATTTCAGAACCAGCAGATTTAACGCGATTAGCAATGATATCAGACATTTCTTTATCAAACCCGTTTAAAATGTGGTCCAAACCTTCAACAATTGTAATCTTAGAACCGAGCATACGGTAAGCTCCACCAAGCTCAGAACCAATAACTCCTCCCCCAACAATAATCAAATGTTTAGGAACTTCTGGAAGTGACAAAGCACCAGTAGAGTCAATAATGCGACCACCAAATGGGAAAGAAGGAATTTCGATAGGACGTGAACCAGTTGAGATAATCACATCATTAAATTGCAAAAGTTGGAACCCATCTTCTTGTTCAACATTTATTGTATTGTTATCAATAAATTCTGCAGTTCCTTGAATCACGTCAACTTTGTGTTTTTTAAGTAGCATTTTAACGCCACCTGTCAACTGGTTGACAACTTTATCTTGTTTCCATTTTTGGGCAGATTCCCAGTTTAATTTAACATTTCCGACAGAAAGACCAAAAGGATTTTCTCCTTTTTCTTCCTCCAAAGATTCTTGGTAATGATGACCAATATTAATCAATGCTTTTGATGGGATACAACCAATGTTTAAACAAACCCCACCAACATTATCTTTTTCAATAATTATAACTTTTTTACCAAGTTCAGCCGCACGGATGGCTGCAACATAACCACCAGGGCCTGAACCAATAACAACCAAATCAACTTCTGTTGCTTGTGCACCAACAACCATAATATATCCTCTTTCTTGTAAACATTAGTGTCAACTTGAATTTACAATACTGTAAACTAGTTTTTTAAATCTATGACAGAAAGAAACGAAAATGATATTTTTTCGTTCCTTTACTAATAAGACAATTAGCGAGTATCCTCTAGGGGACTCGCCTGTAATAAATAGATGCTTTAGCACCATTTATTACAGTCTATTAGATTTCCATAAGCATGAACTCAGGGTCAGCCAATAGAGATTTCAAGTAGTTAAGTGATGTTTGACCCAACATTCCATCAATCAAACGGTGATCATAAGTCATAGACAATTTCATGTTTTGTCCGACAACAATTTCGCCTTCACCATTAACAATTGGTTCTTTAACGATTGAACCCAGTCCTAAAATTACGACATCAGAACCATTAATGATTGGTGTAAACCAAGAACCACGAGCAGATCCAATATTTGAAATTGTAATTGTTGAACCTTGCATTTGTTGAGGTTTAAGTGTTCCTTCTCGTGTAGCAGTAGCTAATTCAGCGATTTCTTTAGCAATCTCAAGAATTGATTTAGTTTCAGCTTCATGAATCACTGGAACGTACAAACCAGTTGGAGCATTTACAGCGATTCCAAGGTTGACATGTTCGTGATAAACAATTTCTTGTTTTTCATAGTCAACAGAAGCATTGATATCTGGGAATTTATGAGCAGTAGTAGCCAAAGCTTTAGCAACATAAGCAAGATAAGTTAATTTAATATCTTGTTTTGCAGCAATTTCTTTAAAGACAGCACGATGTTTCACGAGTTTAGAAACTTCAACTTGGTCAAAGTTTGTTACTGGTGGAATGTGTGTATGTTGAGCAGTCATAACTTTAGAAACAACTTTACGAGTTGGATTCATTGCTTCACGTCGATCACCAGCCCCTGCTTTAACGCTTGACGCTTTTTCAGCAACAGGAGCAGCTGGTTTATCAGCCTTAGGTGCTGGAGCGGCTTCTGGTGCTGTTTGAGCGATAGGAGCGACACTGCCAGATTCAAAAGCTTTAACATCGGCCAACGTTGTGTGACCGTGACGACCAGTTGCAGGAACTTGACTTAAATCAATACCAGCCTTGCGTGCATAATGACGAACAGAAGGCATCGCAAGAATGTGACCAGTAGAAGTTGTTTTAGTCAATGGAGCATTTGCAGGACTTGCAGGACTAGCAGCTGCTGGAGCAGCCCCATTTCCATTGTATTCAATTAAAGGAGCCCCAACTTCTACAGTCGTTCCAGCTTCAACGAAAAGTTTAGTGACTTTTCCAGAATATGGAGAAAGAATTTCTTGCATGAGTTTATCATTTTGAACCTCTGCAACAGGATCATCTTCTTTAATTTCATCTCCAACTTTAACTAACCAGTTTGCGATATCTCCTTCATGCATTCCTTCACCAATATCAGGCATCGTGAAGATTTGAGCTTCTCCAGAAGGTGCATCAGTTGTAGCAGTATCAGAACCAGCTGTTTCTTGAGGAGCAGGAGCAGCTGCAGAAGAGCCTGAACCGTCACCATCAAACTCAACCAAAGGAGAATCAACTTCTACGGTTGTTCCAGCTTCAACGAAAAGTTTTGTTACGGTACCAGAATAAGGAGAGAGAATTTCTTGCATAAGTTTATCATTTTGTACTTCAGCAATTGGGTCATCTTCTTTAACAACATCTCCAACTTTAACTAACCAGTTGGCAATGTCTCCTTCGTGCATTCCTTCGCCAATATCAGGCATTTTAAAAATCTCAGTCATAGTCAACCACCTCTTTAACTTTATTCACAATATCTTCAGCTTTAACTGCCCAGTCATTTTCTGCTTGTGCAAATGGGAAAATTGAGTCAGGACCACTAACACGTCCAATTGGCGCTTTAAGGTTCAAAACAAAACGTTCTGAAATTTCGGCCATGACATTCGCTGCGATACCGGCTGTACGTTGAGCTTCTTGAACAACGACCACACGCCCAGTTTTTTCAACTGTTTTACCAATTGACGCAATATCAAGAGGAGCAACTGTTCTGAGGTCAAGGACTTCAGCTTTAATTCCATCTTTTTCGAGTTGTTCAGCAGCTTTAAGAGCAAGTGGAACTGTTCCACCATAAGCAATGATTGAAACATCAGATCCTTCTTTAGCGACTGCAGCAGTATCAAGTGGTGTAGTATAGTAACCTTCAGGAACTTCACCTTTAAGTGAGCGATAAAGGTGAAGGTTTTCAAGGAAAATAACAGGGTCGTTATTTTCAATTGAAGCCAGCAATAATCCTTTAGCATCAGCTGGATTTGAAGGCATTACAACACGAATTCCGGGGATTTGTGAAAATAGCCCTTCAATTGAATCCGCGTGCATTTCAGGCGTTTTAGTTCCGATTCCATAAGGTGTACGCACGACAATATTATTTGAACGTGTGTTATTAAAACGGTAACGTGTCCGGCTCATTTGTCCAGCAATTGAGTCGAAAACTTCAAAGATAAAGGTTCCGAATTGGATTTCCATAATTGGGTGGAAACCTTGTGTTGCAAGACCAATTGCCATTCCACCAATTCCTGATTCAGCAAGTGGAGTATTGAAAACACGTTCTTCTCCATATTTTGCTTGCAGACCATCAGTAGCACGGAAAACCCCACCATTTTGTCCAACGTCTTCACCAAAAATGAGTGCATCTTTATCTTTTTCGAGCGCCAAATCAAGCGCTTCTGTAATTGCTGCAATATAAGTTTTTACTGCCATTCTTATTTGCCCTCGCTTTCAAATTTTGCAATTTGTTCTGCCATTGCTTGGCTTGGCACTTCAAGTGTATTTTTAATGAAGCTAGAAATTTTTTGTTTTTCAACATTATTGGCTTTCTTAATGTCGACATCAATACCTGCATCAAGTTCAGCAATATAAGCTTCCTCTTTATCTGTATCCCAAAGTCCTTTTTCAGTCAGGAAATTACGCATACGAACGAGAGGTTCTTTTTTCCACCAAGCTTCAATGTCTTCTTTAGTACGATAGCGAAGTGGGTCATCACCAGCTGTTGAGTGTGGTTCTAAACGGTTTGTAATTGCTTCAATAACAACTGGACCATTTCCAGCTACTGCCCAAGCACGAGCTTCTTTAGAAGCAAGATACATAGCAATGGCGTCCATTCCATCAACTACGATAGAAGGAGCACCTGCGGCCCAACCTTTAGCAGCTAAATGAGGAGCGGCACTTTGGAGACTACGAGGCGTCGAAATTGCATAGCCGTTATTTTGGATAAAGGCAACAAGTGGGGCTTTATAAGCTCCAGCAAAGTTAATTCCTTCATAAGTATCACCTTGTGAAGAACCACCATCACCAGTGTAAACGAAAGCTACAGCATCTTTTTTACGTTTTTTGAGTCCGAGTGCGACACCAGCGGCTTCAACGTATTGAGCACCAATGATAATTTGTGGGAACCATGAGTTTACAGGTTTACCATCATCGGTAGTGTACTCATTACCAAGTTGATGTCCACGAGACCAAAGAAGACCTTTCCAAATTGGCCAACCTTTTGCGTAAATTTGTGGCAAGTCACGGTAACCTGGGAAGAGCCAGTCTTCGTCAGTGAAAGCGAATGATGAGGCCATTTGAGAAGCTTCTTGACCAGCGTGAGGTCCAAAGAATCCCATACGTCCTTGTTTAGCTAATTTCATTGAACGAATGTCAACTTGACGTGCAAAAAGCATACTTTTAAAGAGTTCAACGAGTTTTTCATCAGAAAGTCCTGCACGTTTAAGACCATCTTCGTCAACAATTTTTCCTTCTTCGTTAAGAATTTGAAGCATTGGAAATGTAGTGTCTTGCAGTTCTAGCTGCGCTTTGAAATCTAAGATTTGTTCTGAATTTGACATAATAGATTCCCTTTCTATTTTATGTGTCTATAATTAGAAATTTATCATTTTTTGGAGAAATTTCCTAAGGTTATGCTTGTGAAATAACTTAATCTGTTCGGTAGTCAGCTTTGAACATTTCAGAAAGTTCAGTATTTTGAATTGTTCCAAAATATTGTCCTTCTTTATTTGTTTCAAGGACTTCAAGAATTGCTGAAGGTTCAAATTCAAGACCAATAAATTGCTCTTTGATATCTCGCCAATCTCGAACGCCTAAGAAATCTCCTTGGAAATTAATTTCAGTGATTTTACCATTTTCAACATTGACTTGAATATCAATGGCTCCGCCAGTAAATTTAGCGTGATTTTGGAAGGAGAATTTTGGTGATTCGCCATAATTCCAATCCCAAGTTGCAAATTGCTCATCTCGTATTTTTTTGATTGAGCTAAGTTGGTCATCAGTTAAAACTAATTCACCATCTTTTCCTTCGTCTGTGAGATAGTATTTTAATGCGTCAATAAAACTATCTAAGGTTAAGTCCTCAGGGGCAAAATCTTTGATATTTCCCACACGAGCGCGAACTGATTTAGCCGCTTTACTGACAAATTTTTCATCAGAAACATTGAGAGAACGAATCATTGCTTCAACATCAGTGTCCCAAAGGAGGGTTCCGTGATGCATCAAATAACCTCCAGCATAGCGTTGGGCATTTCCCGAAATCTTTTTACCCTCAACTTCAAGGTCATTGCGTCCAGTGATTTCAGCTTTGATTCCAACAGCATGGAGTGCTTCATACATCGGTTGAACAAATTTTTTAAAGTTGACAGAGCCAGAATTTTCGACAGGAACAAAAAATGTGAAACAGATGTTTCCTTCATCATGATAAACTGCACCACCGCCAGATACTCGACGAACAACTTGAACATCATGACTGTCAATGTAGTCTTGATTCACTTCAGCAAAAGTGTTTTGGTTGCGCCCCACAATAACTGCACGTTTATTTTGCCATAAAGCAAAAACAGGCTCAGTTGGTTTTAGGTGATAAAGTAGCCAGCTGTCCATCGCGATATTTGTGTAAGCGTCTTGACCTAGATAGTTAATAAATTGCATGTTTATGCATCCCTTCCAAATCCTTGTGCTTATTTTGTCAAACAAGTTTGACAAAATAACACGCACGATTTAATTATACCCTTTGTGAAACAAAATGTAAAGAGAAATGCTTTACGCTTACAATTACTGTACTATGTGATTTTCACCTCAAAATATTGTGAAATAGATATCATTTGTGATAGATGAAAAAAAGACCAGTCTATTTTGACTGGTCTTGGATTTCTCGACGAATTTCGAGGGCACGTTCCGGAAAATCGGTGATGATTCCACCTACATGTTGTTTAAAAGCTTGTCGTATTTCTGTTTCTTGATTAACTGTCCAAAGACGAAGGGGTCTTTTTGAACTTTTGAGAAGAAGTGGGTGCTTGAAGGCGTAGGTTCTTCGGGGATGAATTCCTGAAATAAAATCTGTTGAGCTGCCTTTATAATGACTTTTTAGGGTCAAAAGATTTTTTGTCAGATAATTAACTTCAGCCTTTGAATCAAAAGTGTGTATTTTTTTTAATGAATCAAAATTAAACGAACTATAAATATAGCTAAAGGGCCATTTAGTTTCTGTCATTAAGTCTGAGAGTTTTTTTTCAATTCCGGGATAGTCAAATTTATCAGTTTTAATTTCGATATTTAAATAACCAGTAAATGATAGGTCTGTAAGTAATTTTAAAACCTCTGACAAAGTTGGAATTTTTTCGTCAGTAAATTTTGGATTGAACCAAGAACCAGCATCAAATTTCCTTAAATCTATAGCATTCATATTTTTGACAGGACCTTTACCATTTGTTGTCCGGTCAATTTTCTCATCGTGAATAACAATTAATTCATTATCGAGTGATAAGTGGACATCAAGCTCAATTCCGTCAGCATGGACACGAACAGCTTCATGAAAAGCGGCCAATGTATTTTCTGGACAGTTGGATTTAGAACCACGATGAGCAAAAACCAATGTTTTAGAAGTGAGGCTTGGCTTGAATTTCCAATTGTTTTTGATTTTATTTCTGTCAAGAAAATTATGAAGTTTAAAAACTATTTTTGTGAAGCCAGACATTAGTCACTTCCTTTCGATTTGGGAATGATTTTTACTGACAAGGCCATAAAATAAGCACTGATAGGGTCTGTCAGTAAAAATTAAAGATGAGTTTCCTTGTATTCTTCTTCGATTTGGCTGACAAAAAGGTGCATTATTTTATCACGCTTTTCGCCTAGTCTTTTTCCTTCGGTTGTATTTAATAAATCTTTTAACAAAAATAATTTTTCATAAAAATGATTGAGTGTGGAGTTATTTTTTTGACTATGATAGTCTTCTTTAGAATTGTAATCTAAAGGTGGCAGATTTGGGTCATAAAAGACTCGATTTTTTGCCCAACCATATTCAAGTGTCCTTACAATTCCCCAAGCTCCCATTGCATCAAGGCGGTCAGCATCTTGCACAATTTGTCCATTCAAAGAGAGTGTTTTTCTCTCAATTAAATTACTTGAAAAACTCATGTTGTCAATAATCATAAAAAGTTCATCAATGAGCTTTTTATCAATTTTAAGCTCATTTAAAAATTGCGCAACTTTAGCTTTTTGTTTAGGAACATCATCTGTTAATTTTTCATCATAAGTATCATGTAAATAACAAGTTGCTAGAACAAGTTCTTGATTTGCTGACGGCTCTGTCAGTAAAATTTTTTGAGCAAGAGCAACGACCCGTTCAATATGGTCAAAGCCATGTCCATCATTATTTTTATCATGAATTTCTTGAGCAAATCTTTTAATTTTCTTTAAATCAATCAAGTTAAATCTCCAAAATAAATGACTTGAGTTTACACCAGTGTCAACTAAAAGCAAATAGTGTAAACTGGTAAATCCTCAAGATTAGTAAGGCTAAGGAAGTAAAATTTGAAAATGAATTATTTGAAATAGTTGATTCCCATTGCAGACTTAACTTCATCAAGAGTTTGACTGGCTACAGTTTGGGCCTTAAGTGAGCCTGCTTTAAGCATATCGTAAACGTAGTCCATATTTTGTGCAAACTCAATACGGCGTTCACGGATTGGTGAAAGTTCGCGGTCAAGAACATCAAGAAGGAAACGTTTTGTTTTCACATCACCAAGACCACCCGCTTGATATTGGGCTTTCATTTCAGCAATTTGCTCTGCATCTTCAGCTTTACCAAAAACGTCAAGATAATGGAAAACCATGTTTCCTTCAATTTTACCAGGATCTTCAACTTTGATATGGTCAGGGTCAGTATACATTGACATCACTTTTTTCTTGAGTGTGTCCATGTCATCAGCAAGGAAAATTCCGTTTCCAAGAGATTTAGACATTTTGGCATTTCCGTCAAGTCCAGGTAAACGACCAGCAGCTTCATTTTCAGGGTAAATTCCTTCTGGTTCAACTAAAACATCTGTGTGATAAGCATTATTAAATGAGCGAACAATTTCTCGTGTTTGTTCAATCATTGGTTTTTGATCATTTCCGACTGGAACATGAGTGGCTTTAAAAGCAGTAATATCAGCAGCTTGAGAAACTGGATACACTAAAAAGCCGGCAGGGATTGATTCACCAAAAGCTTTTTGTGCAATCTCTGTTTTTACAGTAGGATTGCGTTCAAGGCGGGCAAGTGAAACTAAATTCATATAATACATTGAAAGTTCAGCCAGTTCAGGAATTTGACTTTGAATGAAAATGGTTGATTTTTCAGGGTCAAGTCCTGCTGCTAAGTAGTCAAGGGCAACATCACCGACAGATTGACGAATGAGTTCAGGTTCTTTTGCATGGTCAGTTAAAGCTTGTTGGTCAGCTAAAAAGACAAACATATTGTATTTATCTTCATTTTGCATTTTGACACGATTTTGCAAAGAGCCTACATAGTGGCCGATGTGAAGTTTTCCTGTTGGACGGTCTCCAGTTAAAATAGTTGGTTTTGTCATTTTGTTCTCCTTATGTGTGTTTGGATTAGATTGATTATTGAAGAGTGTAAACTGGTTTACACTAAATAAAAAATAAAAAAAGCACCCATAGAACTATAAAAAGTCCTACGGGCGCTATGAGCGCGGTGCCACCGTAAATTTAAAATCAAATGATTTTCTTAGAACTTGTCAAAAAACAAGTTGCTCTGTAACGGAAGCGGCCGTGATTCTTTATTTTTTTAAATCAAATTTATTAGTTAATCACAAGCCCATTCACTTTGCTGAAAACGTTGGTTTGCACAACCACCAACTTCCTAAAGATTTCAAAATCAAAGTTACTTTCTTGTTGTTTTAAATTTTACACTTTTTGTAATGAACTGTCAAACTTTAAAAAGTAGAAAATCAATTTGCTTGAATTCACAATTGCAAAAAGATATACTCAAATTACAAGAGAGAATTACAAATACAACTTAAGTATTCAATTCATAAAGCAATTGCACAGTTCTATTAAGGAGGAAAAAAATGAAAAATATCTCTACTGCATCAGCACATTGGGAGGACACTTTAGAAAATGGTTTTGGCACAATTTCTGCTGAAAGTTCTCAAATTTTTACAGAAACTCCCTATAATTTCAAAGCACGTTCAGAAAGTCAAGCTCATATTACCACACCAGAAGAACTTTTGGGAGCTGCTCATGCAGCCTGTTTTAGTATGGCATTCTCAATGGTTTTAGGACAAAAAGGCTTAGTAGCAACTTCTATTGACACAACGGCAGATGTTACTTTTGAGGCAACAGCAGATGGTCCAGCGATTACAAAAATTAAATTGACTAATCGTTCAGTGGTACCAGAACTTTCTGAAGCTGATTTTCAAGAAATTGCCAAAGTAGTAAAGGAAAGCTGCCCAGTATCTAAGGCTCTGTCAGGAGTCGATATTGAACTTGAAGCAACTTTAGGCTAGTCTATTTTATAGAATAAATGAAAAACTAAGTTATCAATGAATAGCTTAGTTTTTTTGCATAAACTGGTGAAATAATGACGAAAAATGAGGCCTTTCTGATATAATTTAACTAACAATAAATTTAACAAAGTCTTAACTTAATTAAAATAAGTGGGGTCTCAATGAAAGAAAATAAATTATTATCACCGGCAGCCATTTTTCTGTTGGGTGTGAATTCCATTATTGGTTCAGGAATTTTCTTACTTTCTGGCAAAATTTATGAAGATGCAGGAATTTGGAGTTTACTGGCTATTTTATGTGCTGGTTTATCGATTTTTGTGATTGCTTTTGCTTATGCCAACATGAGTAAGATTTATTCAAAAAATGGTGGAGCTTTTGTTTATGCTAAAGAAACTTTTGGGCGTTTTCCAGGCTTTATTGTGGGAATGGTGACATGGTTGCTAGGTACAGTGACACTAGCTACAGAGGTTTCGGCTTTACTGACAGCAATGAAAATGATTCTTCCAAATCTTAATAGTCGGTTAATTGGTATCATTATTATTTTAGCCCTAGGAATCATCTCCTATTTTGGGAGTTCAATTATTGCTGGTTTAGACAATCTGACTTCTGTTGTGAAAATTGTCTTAGTTCTTGTTTTTATTTTTACTTGTCTATGGTTGGTACGTGGTCTTAATTTTTCAAGTCCAAATTTACTGACAGCTTCGTCAGCAAATTTAGGTGGCTTTAAAGGATTTCTGTCAGCTTACGGTACTGTGTTCTTTTTCTTCACCGGCTTTTCATTTCTACCGGTGAATGCTGAAAAAATGAAAAATCCAGCAAAAAATTTACCAAAAATGATGTCCCTTGTCATGTTAACCTGTTTGGCTGTTTATATGATTATTCAAACCATTACCATTGGGGCAATGGGGCCAGAACTGACTAAAACACTTGTGCCTGCGGCAACAGCTTTTAGTAAAATCGTGGGTAGCATTGGAATTCCGCTCTTTGTTGTCGGAATATGTTTTTCAATTTTTGGTGTTATTGTTGCGACCACTTTTAATACACCAACAATTTTAGCCAGTTTGGCTCAGGCTCATGAAGATGTGCCTATGTTTGTTTCTAAAAATAATCGCTTTGGAACCCCCACTTGGGCAATTATTTTGACGACAGTTTGTGGAATAGCTCTCTTTTTGAGTGGAAATTATGTTTTTCTGAGTGGCCTGACTGTCTTTATGAGTTTTGTTCAATATTTATCAACTGGACTTGCTAACATTAAGAAAAAATTCCTTTTGATTGGAATTGGTTCGGTTCTCTTTTCATTGGTTTTACTGACAAGCTTTACTTTATCCGTCCTAATTTTAGGTTTAGGAATCTTGATATTACTTGTTTTGATTTATTTTGTCGTTAAATTAGATGATGATGAACGTGAAAAATGGCTCAAAGAACACCAAGAAAAGTCAAAAGGAGCAGATGTCAATACTGTTAAACGTTTGTAAGTAATTTTTAGATATTTTATTTTACTGAAGAAAGCTGTCAGTAAAATAAGGAGAAAAATATGAAAAAAAGAATATACATTTTGGTTGTTGAGCAGTATTTTTTTAATAATTGGTCTAATTTTGCAATTCATCCCCAGTCATTCAATACAAAATGCTAGTTTTACTGCTTTAATAATTGGACTAGTTTTAGTTTTTTTCATTAAGGACAAAAATGAATCGAGAAAACCATTACCCGAAAAGTTTTATCAGAAAAAAGTTTTTTGGGCTTGGATTTTTATTCCACTCTTTGTAATTTTGTTTATTTATTCTATTTTTTTGAAAAAAGAGTCTCCTTATAATTTTATGATACTAATTTTAGTTGTTGATATGATTATCTTTAACTATTTCGGTACGAAGTATAAATGGTAGATAAAAAAATACTGACAGCTCAATTCTGTCAGTAAAAAAACTCGGTTTCCCGAGTTTTTTATTTGTCCATTTTTTCAAAATGTTCGACTAATTTACCAGAAACATCTGATTCCAACATTTTATGAATTTGTTTCAAGGCAGAGGCAATCGCCAATTCACTTGAATTTCCGTGAGCTTTAACAACAGGTGCTTTAAGACCAACAAAAGCAGCTCCACCAGCTCCATCTGTACTCATCAAATCTTTAAGTCCAGACAAAGGTTTTTTAATTAGAGCCCCACCAATTTTAGTGGTGACACTACCAGCCATGATGGCTGATTTTATTTCTTTCATGAGAACAGTTGCTGTTCCTTCAATCGCTTTTAAAATGGCGTTTCCCGTGAAACCATCGGTTACTACAACATCAGCCCCACCTGAAAGTAAATCACGAGATTCAATATTTCCGATGAAGTTGATTTCAGACATAGCTGACAAAATTTCATGCGCTCCTTTGACAGTTGGCGAACCTTTAGATTCTTCGGCACCATTAGAAATCAAAGCAACACGTGGTTTATTGATGCCGCGAACATTTTCAGCGTAATATGAACCCAAAATGGCAAAATCAACTAAGTGGTGGGCCGTATTTTCAGTATTTGCTCCCAAATCAAGCATATCAAAACCGCGACCATCAGCTGTCGGTAAGGTTGACATCAAGGCTGGACGTGACACTTGCTTAATTCTCTTAACCAAAAGTAAGCCGGCGGTTAAAAGTGCACCAGTTGAGCCGGCAGACAAGACTGCATCAGCCTCTCCTTTTTTCACAGCAGTCACAGCTCGGACAAGTGAGCTGTCTTTTTTTGATTTAATGGCAGCAACTGGATCATCATGAAAATCAATGATTTCAGTTGTTTCAACAATCTCAATATTTGTTTCACCGTCTAAAAATTGACGAATTTTTGCCCCATCTCCGTAGAGTTGGAAGGTAACATCAGAAAGTTCTTTCTTTGCCAAGTTTACACCTTTGACAATATTTTCGGGAGCAAAATCTCCTCCCATTGCATCAATTGCAATTTTCATATTTTTATTTTCTCCAAATCAAATAATCTCTCATTAAAATTATAACAAAAAAAGTGACCAGATAGTCACTTTTTTTCACAATAGGAAATCTATTGAATAAAGTTATTCTTCATTTAAAATATTTTCAATCTCAACCAGTACAGCATCTTCGTCATTAGAAAGAATGACTTTATCAGCTAGTTCAAGAATTTCAGGCGCTGCGTTACTGACAGCAAAAGAAGAACCAGCGTATTCAAACATTTCCAAATCATTCATTTGGTCACCAAAAACAGCTAAATTTTCAGGGAGCCAGTTAAAATGTGCTAACAAATGTGCCAAACCAGAAGCTTTAGAAATACCATTTGGCACGATGTCAATACTAGTAAAACCAGTTGTTGTTGCCCTTACGAAAGAGAGTCTGTCTGTAATCCATTGCTCACAGTCACGGACGTGGTCTTCGGGGAAGTTGGTTGTAACCTTGAGCAATTTGTCATCAATTTCATCTAAGCGATGGTAAAGTTGACAGTTAGGGTAATAAAGTTTTGCATGAGTAAGGTATTCTTTAGAAATACCTTCAGGATAATAAGCACCTTTAAGGCCAGAAATTAAATAGTCATTTTTGGGACTAAACGGCATCTCTTGCAAGTCATCAATTAATTCTTGAGTTTGAGCAACAGTCAAATCTTTTGCAAAGAGAATTTCTCCTTTATAAGCAACAACTCCACCATTCTCAGCAACAAAAGCCATTTGATCTTTATATTCTGAAAAAACCTCAATCAAACCAAGTAAAGAACGTCCAGAAGAAGCAGCAAAAAGAAGATTTCTATCTTGAATTTTTTTAATTACTTCAGCGAGTTTTTTGTGATTATACGAATGGTCATTGCGCAGAAAAGTTCCGTCCATATCTGTCGCAAAAAGTTTTAAATTTTGATTCATGACTTCTCCCCCAGTCCACTGTTAGCGCTAACAGTGGATGAAAATGAATTCTGTCAGTAAATTTTACTGACAGAACTGTAAACTTGGTTTACACAACAGTGTAAACGAACTAAATAATAATAAATTTAATCGGCCCAGAGTGCTTTTACTTTTTCTTGTACTTCTGCATTATCTAAGAAATCATCATAAGTTTCACCAATACGGTCAATGACACCAGATTTACCAAGAACAACAATGTGATTGGCAATAGTATTAATGAATTCATGGTCATGTGAAGCAAAGAGGATTGAGCCTTTAAATGATTTCAAACCATCATTAAGTGCAGAAATAGATTCCAAATCCAAGTGATTAGTTGGGTCATCAAGAACAAGCACATTAGCTCGTTGAAGCATCATTTTAGAAAGCATGACACGAACTTTTTCTCCCCCTGAGAGGACATTGACAGCTTTTAAAGATTCTTCACCTTTGAAAAGCATACGTCCAAGGAAACCGCGAAGGTAAGTATTATCGTCTTCCTCTTTTGTCAATACAAATTGACGCAACCAGTCAAGAATAGAGTCACTTGTATCAAAATCTTTGGTATTATCTTTTGGAAGATATGAACGAGAAGATGTAACTCCCCATTTAATATCGCCAGTTACGGTCCAATTATCTTCTACATCATCCATTAAAGCACGAAGTAACGTTGTTTGTTGAATATCGTTTTGACCAATGAATACGGTCTTATCACCAGGATTTAAGATGAATGAAATATTTTCGATAATCATTTCTCCTTCAATCGCAACTGAAAGATTTTCTACACGAAGTAAATCATTACCGATTTCGCGTTCTTGTTCAAAACCAACGAATGGATATTTGCGTGATGAAGGAACGAATTCTTCAACTTCAATTTTATCAAGCATTTTCTTACGTGATGTTGCTTGTTTTGATTTAGACGCATTAGCAGAGAAACGAGCGATAAACTCTTTCAACTCGGCAATTTTCTCTTCAGCTTTACGGTTTTGGTCACCTTGCAAGCGAAGAGCAAGTTCAGAAGACTCTTTCCAGAAATCATAGTTCCCTGGGTAAAGTTTGATTTTACCATAGTCAAGGTCTGCCATGTAAGTACAAACATTGTTCAAGAAGTGACGGTCATGGGAAACAACGATAACGGTATTTTCAAAATTAATCAAAAATTCTTCAAGCCAAGCTATTGCTTGAATATCAAGTCCATTGGTCGGTTCGTCAAGAAGAAGAACATCAGGTTTACCAAAAAGTGCTTTAGCAAGAAGGACTTTAACGTGTTCGCCAGAAGTCAAATTGGCCATCAAATCTGTATGTTGTTCAGCTTTAATTCCGAGGTTTTGCAAAAGACGAGCAGCGTCAGCTTCGGCTTCATAACCACCCATTTCGCCAAATTCTGCCTCAAGTTCGGCAGCTTTCATGAAGTCATCATCTGTCGCATCAGGATTCATGTAAATGGCATTTTTTTCTTGATTAATGGCGAAAAGTTTTTCATTCCCCATCATCACGACATCAAGTGGTGTTTGGTCTTCGTAATCGTAATGATTTTGACGAAGAACAGACATGCGTTCGTTTGGCCCCATTGAGATGTGACCCGTTGTTGGTTGAATTTCACCGTCCAAGATTTTCAAGAAAGTTGATTTACCAGCACCATTGGCACCGATTAAACCGTAACAGTTTCCCGGTGTAAACTTGATGTTTACTTCGTCAAAAAGCTTGCGGTCAGAGAATTGTAATGAAATATCAGATACTGTAAGCATGTATTTTCCTTTTTTATTGATGAGAAAAATTCTCAAATATTTTTCGATAAAGTAGTTTGACTACTTTTGTGCTAAAAAATAAGCATTCTGCCCTTATTTTATCATAAATCTTGGACTTTATAAAGCCCACTTTTTTATAAATCTTGACAAGTTTTTCATTCATGTTTCTTACAAAAAGACGAAGTTTAGTTTCAATTTAGCGTAATTTTAGCATTACTTAAGTCAGGGTGACTATAATATATTTATTCCAATAAAATTTTTCATAAAGTTTACTCCTAAACAAAAGAATGAGCGGCTGGTTACCGCTCATTTTTTTATTTATCGCTATTTTTAATGAATAAAATAATTGAAATAGCTAAAGCCACAAAACCAATTCCATTAAATTCTTCAAATGTTATGAAAACATTTGAAGAATATCCCAAATGATTAAAGATAAGCACGGCAGGAATTCCTATCCCCAAATAAATAATGTTAGGACTAAAAAATTAAGGCTCCTATGAATAGTTTTTATTCATATTTTATCCTTCTCCTAACTTTCTTTGGCATCTACAGAAATATTTACAACATAAATAAACAGTAGAATTGAAAATAGACTACCTAATAGACTTGTTAATAAATCCCAATCCTAACGTTCGCCAAACTTCCATATATGTTAGTAGGATTGTACAGTTTTAAATCAATGCTAGAAGTCACAAAGATAAATTTTTTGTATGTTTAGCATACAAGTATAAATCAAGTTTCATTTTAGCCTAGTTTTAGTAAAACTTAAGTCAAGGTGACTATAATATACTTATTCCAATAAAATTTTTCATAAAGTTTACTCCTAAACAAAAGAATGAGCGGCTGGTTACCGCTCATTTTTTTATATTTTTTCTAATGCCTGCTCTAAATCAGCAATCAAGTCAGTTACATCTTCAATACCAACCGATAATCGAATGGTTCCTTTGGAAATCCCTGCACTAGCAAGTTCTTCGACATTCAGCTGCTGGTGAGTGGTCGAAGCAGGATGAATGGCCAATGATTTGGTATCTCCAACGTTGGCTAGAAGTGAGAAAATTTCAAGATGATCAATCAAATCACGCGCTTTTTTCTCATCTTTGTCTTTGAGTTCAAAGGTAAAGATAGATCCAGCATCTTTTGGATAATATTTCTGATAGAGCGCATGATAGGAATTACTTTCAAGCAGAGGATGGTTAACAAGTTCCACCTTAGGATGATTGTCTAAAAATTCTACAATCTTTTTAGTATTGGAGATGTGACGTTCTACCCGGAGTGAGAGTGTTTCTAGCCCCTGTAAGAAAAGCCAAGAATGAAAAGGTGATAAAGCCGCACCCGTATCACGTAATAAAATAGCTCTAATCCGAGTCACAAAAGCAATTTCACCCAATTCGGCAAATTTAATCCCATTGTAGCTTTCATCAGCTTGTGTAAAATCAGGAAATTTACCATTTGCCCAATCAAAGTTTCCGCCATCAACGATGACTCCACCAATAGAAGTACCGTGACCGCCAATGAATTTCGTTGCTGAATGAACAATTACATTAGCACCATGTTCAAATGGTTTAAAGGTCACAGGGGTAGTAAACGTTGCATCAACAATAACGGGAATTCCATGTTTTTTAGCAATTTGACCAATGGCATCATAATCAATCACATTATTTCCCGGATTGCCCAAAGTTTCATAATAAATAGCTTTGGTTTTTTCATCAATCGCCTCTTCAAAATTCTTCGGGTCATTTGGATTGACGAATTTAGTTGTAATTCCATATTTTGGTAAAGTCCCAGAAAAAAGGTGGTAGGTTCCACCATAAAGGGTACTTGCGGAAACAATATTATCACCGACTGTAGCGATATTCAAGATGGCATAGGTAATAGCGGCTGAGCCAGAACCAACACCAAGGGCTGCACTTCCACCTTCAAGAGCTGCGATGCGTGCTTCAAAAACATCGTTGGTTGGATTTCCTAAACGTGAATAAATAGCTCCAGGATCTTGTAAAGCAAAACGAGCTTCGGCATGGTCTGAATTGTTAAAAACGAAAGAGGTTGTTTGATAGAGCGGAACGGCGCGTGAACCCGTGACAGGATCAGGGACTTGTCCTGCATGGACTTGCAAAGTGTCGAATTTATAATTGTGATTAGTCATAGTTTTTTTCTCCTATTTTTGAAAATTTTAGTTAGTATAAAAAAAGTCGTTAATCACATTCGTTGATTATTCGTCAGCAATTCTTGAACCATAGCTTTCTCCTTTAGCTATAAAACTTATTATAATTATAAGAAATTCAGAAAATTCTAGCGATATGATTTTTTAATGGAGCTGATAGAACTTTTAAAAGTAGAAATAAAAAAATACAACTCAAGGTTGTATTTTTATTGATTGTGCTTTTCAAAGTAACGCATTGTAATAAGAAGAGCTTTACGAAAGATTTTTGGATGTTTACGAGCAACATTTACCATGAATTTATCACCGAAAGAGTGGAGGTAGCGAAGGCTCGGTTTAATCTCTGTCGCAGCTTTATAAAAAACTTCAGCTAAATCAGAAGCTTTAGCACTATTTTTCATAAAACGGTCAAGTCCTGAAGCAACAGAATTTACCAAAGGTTGGTAAGCAGAGTTTGAACTCATATTCTTTTTAGAATTTTCTAGGGCAATATTTCCCCAGCTTGACTGAGTTCCACCAGGTTGAACACAAACTGAACGGATACCAAATTGGGCAACTTCGAGGTCCAAAACGTCAGACCATTGTTGAAGGGCGGCTTTTGTAGCATGATAATAAGCCCCAAGTGGCATATAGACATCTCCACCAATTGATGAAATATTAACAATTCGTCCATAATTTTGAGCTCTCATTGTTGGTAAGACAAGTTGAGTTAATTCAACCGCACCAAAGAAGTTGGTTTCAAACTGATTGCGAATTTTATCCATTGGGATTTCTTCGGCTGGTCCGTATTCGCCATAACCTGCATTATTGATGAGGACGTCAATATGACCTGCCTCATCTAAAATTTTTTTCACAAAGGCTTGGTTTGATTCAGAGCTAGTAACATCCAGTTTTAGTGCTTTGATGTTGTTCTCGTATTGTGGAATTTTTTCAACGCGGCGTGCCCCAGCGTATACTTTCCAACCCCGTTTGGCAAAAAGTTCTGCTGCCTCAAATCCCATTCCATTTGAAGCACCTGTGATTGCAATAATTTTTTGTGTCATCTCTTTAGAGTCCTTTCAATTTGTCTGTATCTTGTTTTCATGATTTTAAAAGTAATTATACCACTTTAGTAAATCAAAGGCTAAAAAAACTTCCGCGGAGTAAACGGAAGTTTTAGGAGTATTTATGAAAAAAGTTTATTTAGGAGTATGGAAACTATTATACGTTATAATGCTGAAATGAAACTTAAATGAAAAAGAAAATGTTTTTGTATTTTTAGAATCCCTTTTCTATAAATCAATTCTAACTATAAAGACCTGATGATTGAGTGATAATACTAGTTTGAAGCATTCTTAGTAAGAAAGTGATTTTTTATAAATGGTTTATAGAATAAATTGTACAGCGTTTAATTGGACTTGCTCTCTGAAATAACGTAAAATTGTAGTGAGGAGGACGGTTACAATGAGTAAAAATTATAAAAAAATCCTAGTCGCAATTGATGGATCTGAGCAGGCAGAAGGAGCGTTAAAAGAAGCTATTGTCCTTGCTAAAAGAGACAACTCACAATTATTCATTTTACATGCGACGGATAAAAACAGTATTTATGCAGCTGGTAACCCAGTTCCTGTGGTTCCTGCACCAGCTATTCCAGTAGTTCCAGCAGTTCCCGTACTTGAAGAAAGTGCAGATAATGAAGCTAAAGAAGTTTTAGACAAAGCTTTGGCAATTATCAATAATGAAGTGAAGTTTGAAGAAATTCGAGTTGATGGTTCGGCAAAAAATGAAATTGTCGATTTCGCTAAAGAACATGAAATTGATATGATTGTGATGGGCTCTTCAGGAAAAGGCGCTCTTGACCGAATGTTGCTTGGCTCTACAGCAGTTTACGTGGTTAAACATGCACCTTGTAGTGTAACAATCATCAAATAAATTAGATAGATTTCAAGAATCGGCAAGCATTTGCCGATTTTTTTGTATTTTAAAAATAAATTCCTTGACAATGAAATTCTTTTCGTTTACAATTGTAAACATAGAAATAAGAAAGTTGGATTGAACAATGAAAGTTACTTTTAAAACCCTTGATGGACGTACAATGACTAAAGAATTTGCTAGTGTAGATGAATTCGTAACACTACAAAATCGTGAAATTCCGGCAATTGATGATTCAGCGAAAGTTCTTGAAGTTGTAATTTCTGGACAAGTTGAATAATTTAGTGGAAATGTTGCTGATTTGTATTTCAAACTTAGTAAATAAGAATCTGAAATCGTGAATGGAGGAGGAAAGATGACAGATTATGTTTTTAAGGCAGGTCGTAAAGATTTGGCACCTCTTTTGTTATTACATAGCACGGGTGGAGATGAGCATCAATTAGTAGAAATTGCTGAAATGATTGCCCCTTCACATCCTATTTTGTCAATTCGTGGACGTATTAATGAGCAAGGAGTCAATCGTTATTTTAAACTCCGAGGCTTAGGTGGTTTTACTAAAGAAAATTTTGATCTTGAATCTTTAGATGAAGAAACAGACTGGTTGACGGATGAGGTCAGTTTGTTGGCTGAAAAACATGACCTTGATGTCCATAAAATGATAGCTATCGGTTATTCAAATGGTGCAAATGTAGCTTTGAATATGTTTCTTAGAGGAAAAATAAATTTTGATAAAATTATTGCCTTTCATGGGATGCAATTGGAAGACTTTGAACAGACCGTTCAATTTGATGATAAGCATGTCTTTCTAAGCTATGCGCCAAATGATATGATTGTTCCTCAGAAAAACTTTGGTGATTTAAAAGGTGATTTGGAAGATTCAGGCTGTCAGCTTGAAATATATGAAAGTTCACTTGGTCATCAATTGACGCAAGAGGAAGTTTTAGCCGCTAAAAAATGGCTTACAGAAACAAAATAATTTTGTATTGAAAAAATTTCAGTGCAAAGTAACTAAATAGGAGAAAACAAATGGCTGAATTAACAAAAATTGAAACAAAAATACCTGAAAATCTTACTCTTGGTGGTGTTCACCACGTAACAGCAATCACCTCAAGTGCTCAAAAAATCTATGATTTTTTCACAAATATCTTGGATCTGCGTTTAGCAAAATTAACAGTCAATCAAGATGACTATGAAACTTATCACCTCTTTTTCACAGAAGAAGATGGGCATGGAGCTGATATGACTTTCTTTGATTTCAAAGATATTCCTAAAGGAAATCATGGAGTTAATAATATTGAACGTGCTTCATTTCGTGTACCGACAAATGCGTCCTTAGATTATTGGACTCGTCGTTTTGACAATGCCCATGTTAAACATGGCGAAATTTCTAGTAAATTTGGTCAAAAAACCTTAGAGTTTGAAGATTTTGATGGTCAATTGTATCAATTGATTTCTGACCAAAATAATAGTGGGGATGATTCAAAAGGACGTTCTTGGCAACTTTCCAATGTTCCGCAAGAACATGGAATTACTGGACTTGGTTCTGTTTTTGTAAAAGTTGAAAATGCCGAAAATCTTCGGACCATTTTGGAAACAGTTTTTGGCTTCCGTTACGCTGGGCAAGAAGCTGATTTACATCTTTTTGAAGTGGCGAATGGTGGAAATGGAGCAGCTTTGATTCTTCAAGAAGCTGGTGAAAAAGAAGCTTACGCTTATCAAGGTTATGGTACGATTCATCATTTAGCTCTGGGAACAGCAAATCCTGAAACTTTAAACTATTGGATTGAACGCATTAAGGCTTTCCGTTTGCCACATTCTGGTTTGGTTGACCGTTTCTATTTCTCAAGTGAATATGTCAGAGTAGCACCAGGAGTTCTCTTTGAAATTGCGACTTACACACCAGGGATTGGGGCATTGGACATGGCAAAATCAGGTCTAGGAGCTGTTGATTCTTATGAAGAAGCTTTAATTACTTCTGGTTTCTGGATTGACCAAACTAAGGAAGAATCAGGTTTATCTTTGAGCTTACCTCCTCATTTATTCCCCGGAGATGAAGCTACTAAAGCGAGAACAGCCGCAAGTTTACGTCCATTGGACACTTCAGATGCTCATCGTGACCGCACAAAAGATGAACTATGGACTGTTGAAAAAGTATTGGAACACAAAGCTGGAACTCCGGCTGAAACAGTGCAATAAAGGAGAACTGATGAAATCATATCAAGCAAATGAGCTCGACGAAAAAACAGTCTATAAACTTCTGTCAGGCAGTATTGTTCCACGCCCAATTGCTTGGGTGACCAGTCAAAATCTCGAAGGTCTAGTTAATGTGGCACCCTTTAGTTTTTTCAATGTTGCTTCGTCAAATCCACCACTTTTATCCATTTCGTTTACGGGAAATAAAGATAGTTTGAATAATTTATTGACGACGAAAGAAGCAGTGGTTCACCTTGTGAATGAGGATAATGTGGAGCTAATGAATCAAACGGCAGCACCATTAGCGGAGCATATTAGTGAAGCGGAAGAATTTTCACTTGAACTTGTCCCTTCTCAGAAAGTTCAGGTTCCAAGTTTAAAGGAGTCAAATGTTCGTTTAGAAACTAAATTGTATCATCATTTACCTTTAGGAGAGAGTGGGCATTTAGTTCTTCTTGAAGTTGTCAATTTCTCTTTTGCAGAGGAACTATTGGATGAGGAAAACTTTCATGTCAATCTAAATAAACTCAAACCAGTTGGGCGTTTAGCGGGTGATGATTACAGTACCTTAGGAAATCGATTCAGCCTTTTACGACCTAGATAAATAAAAAAACTTACTGATGTTTGGTCAGTAAGTTTTTATTTGCTTTCAAAGTTTGACCATCCATACAGAGAACCACCAGTACCTGGATTTACCAACATTCTTTTCTGTGCCTCTGAAAAAAAATACTGCACATCAGATGAATGAGCAAGATACTGCAAACTAGAAATCAATTCACTAATTTGAGGATCAAAATTTCGACCACTTTCAATATTTTTTTTAGCTATCAAAAAACATTTTCTTTCTTCAATGGAAAGTTTATCTCTAGATAAAATTTGATTAATAATGTTGAATAAATCTCTCTGGTTATCTTTTAAATTTGGAAAAATATATTTTGTCATTTTAACCTAAACCACCCATCCATTTAGGTAATTGTTTGGGATTTCCATCATTATGACCATTGAGCCAATGAAGAACATCATTCATGCTTTGGTTATTAGGGTATCCTCCTCCAACAATTTTGGCAAGTTCGTCATCAGAAATAGCCTCAAAATTTAATCGATTTTCCATAATAATCTCCTTTTCTTAATATCACTATTTTAATACTATTCGTTCCATCTTTCATTAGCATACGTTACACATCAATGTTGTCTTAATATTATTCTATTTTTATAATTAATCGAGCCAACCTATCTATACTATAAGGTAAGAGTAAATCACTATTTTGATATATATTCTGATAAGGGTTCATTCTTGAAGGGGATGCTTGTTGTAACTAATTTTTTATTCTCATGTCTAAAATTTTTCACAACACTATTTTCTTCATTAAAAAAGGCACAATAGTGGAAAAATAGGAGAAATGGAGCGAGTGGTTAAAATCAGCTCATAACGTAACAGTTATGGCTATTTTATATCTAGTTTTGAATTTTTTGAAAAAAGTTAAGAGAAGGTAAAATGAAGAAAAAATCCACTTCCTTATGTGGAGGTGGATTTGATTACCCAAATATAAATTTCTCAAAGGTAGAGAAAAAGGTAGAGATTCAATTGATTTTTATTGAAATGTAATGAAAGTCAAGTTTTTTCAAACACCTCTAAATCAATGTTTTACAAGTCTATTGACTCGTAACGAACCCTTATTTAACTTCTTTAAAGATTACGTGTTTACGCAATTTTTTAGAGTATTTTTTAAGTTCCAATTTGTCTGGAGTGTTGCGTTTGTTCTTTTGAGTAAGGTACAGACGTTCACCAGATTCTTTGTGTTCAAGTGTAATATTTACGCGCATGATAGTCCCTTTCTATAACTTTTGTCGAATTATTTAGTGTCGCGAACTTTGCGGCCTTTGTAGTAGCCTTTAAGTGAAACGCGATGTGAGTGACGGTAGTCACCAGTAGTTTCGTCAAAAGTAACAGTTGGAGCTGTCAATTTGTAATGTGTACGACGACGGTTTTTCTTTGCTGATGAAGTGTGACGTGCAGGTACTGCCATTGTTTTTTTCCTCCGTAGAATTTTATCTCGTTCTTGCAGAGTGCAAAAACGTACTTTATTAGTATAGCATAAATTTTCAGAAATGCAAGTTTTGTAAAGTAAAATTACTTGACAAATTTTTGCAAACCTTTCTGTCAGTAAAATTTGAGTAAGCAAAAGTACTGACAAATATCTTTGACAACTAAAATGATAGGGCCTTTAGCGCAAATTTGATAAAATAGAAGTAACTTAACGGATAACTTAAAAATTTAAGCTCAGCTTCGAAAGAATCAAAGCGGCGTAAGGAGAAGACAATCAGGTCGTAAAAACTCCTCACAAAGCAGGGCAATGTTCTAGGACAATTAAATTTTTAAGGAGAAATGAATGAAGAACTGGAAAAAACTGATTCTTGTTTTTGTCATTGCAGGCGTGGCATTGATTGCTTACTTTGGCTTTAATCAGCCTTTTTTGGCACGCTTAATTGTTACAATTGCTGGGGGAGTCTTGGTTTTCTCAATGCTGATTGAAATGATTAAAACTTTACGGTCTGGCTCTTATGGTGTTGACTTATTGGCCATCACGGCCATTATTGTTACTTTACTAGTGGGCGAATATTGGGCCTCTTTGATTATTATTCTCATGCTTGTTGGAGGTGAGAGTTTAGAAGACTATGCAAATGGTCGAGCTCACCGAGCTTTAGCTGCTTTATTAGATAAGTCGCCTGATATTGCTCATGTGCAAAAAGGAGATAAGGTGGTCGATTTACCGATAGACCATGTGGAAGTCGGGAGTCATTTATTGGTTAGACCGATGGAAATTATTCCAATTGACGGGAAACTTATTTCTGAGGCAGTGGTACTTGATACGGCGTCATTGACGGGTGAAACCAAGCCGAATGAATTAGTAAAAGGTGATCCTGTTCTTTCGGGTGCTATCAATGGGAATTCCAGTATCCAGATTGAAACTACGGTGATAGCGGCAGAATCACAGTTTCAAAAGATTGTAGAACTGGTTAAAGAAACGGAGAAAACTCCAGCTCAATTTGTACGTCTGGCTGATCGTTATGCTGTTCCTTTTACAATTATTGCCTATCTTATTGCAGCAGTTGCTTACTTTATTTCTGGTGACCCAGTACGAATTGCGGAAGTCCTAGTGGTTGCAAGCCCTTGTCCATTGATTCTGGCAGCTCCTATCGCGTTTGTTTCGGGAATGAGTCGCTCTAGTCAAAATGGAGCTTTAATCAAAAATGGAACAGTCATCGAAAAATTAGCAAAAGCTCGGGAAATATTTTTAGATAAAACAGGTACAATTACTGAGGGGACAATTAAGGTTGACAGCCTAAAACCAATAGAAACGGTAGATGAAGTAGAACTTTTACAGTTGGTTTACACGGTTGAAAAATCAAGTGGTCATATTTTGGCAAAAGCTGTTGTTGAATATGCTGAAAATAAAAAGGTTCAACCATTAAAATTGACCTCTTTAACTGAGGTTGCTGGACTTGGTGTGATTGGAGAAATCGAAGGTCAAGAAATTAAAATTGGCCGAAGGTCTTTTGCTTTTGCACCTGAAAATCTCAACTATGAAACAGCATTTTATGTGAGTAAAGCAGGTAAATATGTTGGGGCGGTCACATTCTCTGATACTTTAAGACCAGAAGCTAAAGAAACAATTGCTCAGATGAGAAAAATTGGTCTTGAAAAGATTACAATGTTGACGGGTGACAATCAACTTGTTGCTGATAAAATTGCGAGCACTGTTGGAATTGACAATGTTTATGCAGGTTTGATGCCAGATGAAAAATTAAAATTTATTAAAAATGCGACGAATAGACCAGTAATTATGATTGGAGATGGAGTTAATGATGCTCCAGCTCTAGCCACAGCAGATGTTGGAATTTCGATTGGTGTGGGCTCAGGTACAGTTGCAAGTGAAGCGGCTGACATTGTTCTATTGCAAAATGACCTTAGGAAAGTGACGACATCTATTGAAATCAGTCGTGATACGTTAAAAATTGCTAAACAAGCGGTTATGATTGGGATTATCATTTGTATTATTTTGATGTTTATTGCAGCTCTGGGAGTGATTCCAGCTGTGATTGGAGCTTTGTTCCAAGAGATCATTGATGTTGTTTCAATTCTCTATGCGCTTCGGGCTTTAAGAGGATAAAAAAAATTTACTGACGGAATGCTTAAAAGTCCTCTGTCAGTAAATTTTTTTATTTTTTTAGTAATTTTATTAGATGTTCCAGTTCATCAAGATTATCAAAATGAATGGATAAATTCCCTTGATATTTTTTATTTGCTTGAATCTTAACCCTATTTCCCAATTTTTTCATCAGTTCTTTTTCAGTTTCGTCAGTAAAAAGATTGATATTTAATTTACTGACAGATTTGTCAGTAACTTTTTCTTCACCATAAATAATAGCTTCAAGTGCTCTGACATTGAGCTGCTCTTTAATTATTTTATCAACGAGCTCTAATTGCTTTTTAGGATTTTTTTCAGCTAAAAGTGTTCTAGCGTGAGCAGGTGAAATATCTCGATTTTCAACATGCTTCAAAGTTGTGTCAGGCAAACCAAGTAAACGAATAAGATTAGAGACATAAGACCTTGATTTTCCAAGGGCCTTAGCGATTTGATCGTGGGTCATTCCCAATTTGTCAGCCAGTTGTGCCAAGCTTTTGGACTCTTCTAGTGGATTGAGATTTTCTCTCTGCAAATTTTCTAAAATTGAGAGAGTCATCATTTCTTCATCAGAATAGCTTCTAATAATTGCTGGTATAGTTTCTAAACCAGCTAATTTTGAAGCTTGAAACCGACGTTCACCTGCTAAAAGCTCATAGCCAACAAGTTTTGATTTACGAACGATTATGGGTTGTAAAACGCCATTTTCTTGGATAGAATTAGCCAATTCTTTTAATTTATCCTCATCAAAAACAAGACGAGGCTGGTAAGGGTTTTTTACAATTGTTGACAACTTAAGTTGAGTGATTTGTTCTACCATATTTTTCACTTTCTGTCAGTAAATTTTATTGTGCTCTATTTACTGACAGATTTGTCAGCTCCTCTTTTTTTGTTCATCAATCCATTCTTTACGACTGTGGAGTGCTTTTTCATATCTTCCCATATCATCAGGACGGAAATAATCAGCATTTTTAATTTTATCAGGTAAGTACTGTTGGTTTACCCAGTGATTAGGAAAATTATGAGCATATTGGTATTCTACAGACCTTCCTAAATCCTTTGCCCCAGCGTAATGGCCATCCTGTAAGTGTGGTGGTACAGCAAGATTTCCATATTTTCCTAAATCAGCAATGGCTTCATCCATCGCTAAATAAGCCGCATTTGATTTAGGGGATAAAGCCAAGTCAATAATGATATTGGCAAGGGGAATCCGTGCCTCAGGAAAACCGAGTTTTTCGGCTGCTGATAATGCTGAAACCGTATGAAGTGCGGCATCAGGATTTGCTAAACCAATATCTTCATAAGCCATAACGGTTAAGCGCCGGGCTAGACTCTGCAAATCTCCGCCCTCAATTAAACGAGCCGCATAGTGTAAACTTGCGTTGACATCAGAACCACGAATTGACTTTTGTAAAGCAGAAAGCAAGTCATAATGAGCATCGCCATCTTTATCAAAAGTTGCAGCTTTTCTTTGTAAAGAATTTTCCATATCATCTAAAGTGACATGATGTTCTTCTGAGGAAAGGACGGCTAATTCTAAGGCATTAAAAGTAGAACGTAAATCCCCATTAGTCGAATGAATTAAAAAGTAAAGTGCATCATCGTCAATGGTCACATCAAAATCAAATCCACATTCTTTATCTTGTAAACTTAGGTTTACAGCAAATTCTAAATCTTCTGGCTCTAAAGGTTTTAATTCAAAAATCTGTACGCGAGAACGAATCGCTGGAACAACTGAAAAATAAGGGTTTTCGGTTGTTGCTCCAATTAAAATAACTTGTCCATTTTCTAAAAGTGGTAAAAGAAAATCTTGTTTAGGTTTGTCTAGGCGATGAATTTCATCAAGTAATAAAACAAGTTGGCCAGAAAATTCGGCTTCTGAGGCAATTTCTTGAAGTCTTTTTTTAGTATCTGTCGTTGCATTAAATGTCCGAAAAGCGACATTCATTGTTCCAGCAATCGCTGAAGCAATTGAAGTTTTACCAATGCCAGGAGGTCCGTAGAGAATCATACTTGAAAGAAGTTGAGTTTCGACCATTCGGCGAATGATTTTTCCTTTACCAACTAAATGTTTTTGTCCAACAATTTCATCAATATTTCTTGGTCTCATTCGTCTTGCAAGATTTTGTGCCATATTATTCTCCAATCCATAGGTTTACAACAAATGTAAATCTGGTTTACATAAGGCTTTTGTCTAGATAGAAGGCGAGAATGCAATCATCAATATATTCACCATCAATGAAAAATTCTTTTTTCAAACGTCCTTCTTCAACAAAGCCTAATTTATTATAAAGTTTCAAGGCTGCTGGATTTGAACCCATCACTTGAATTGTAATTTTTTTGAATCCTTCTTTTTTTGCAAAATCAATAAAGAAGTTTATTAGTGTAGTAGCTACGCCCTTACCTCTGGCTTCTTGTGCTGTCATAATGCCAAAGGTGACAGTATGTCTTCCAAATTCAGATTTGTGGCGGGGGCCGTAATCAAGTATTCCAAGAATTTCATCATTTTCTACTGCCAGAAAATAAGTGGTTCCAGTCATAATTTTACCGATAATTTTTTCTGCTGAGGAATCCATGACATGTGGAGTTGAAGCTAGGGTCCAGTTTTCATTTTCCAATTGAGCAACTTTGACAAAGTCACGTGGTTCTATTTTTCTAATTTCCATTAAATCTTTCTCCAAATTCTAAAAAAATATCTATTTACACATTATAAACGTAAAAAAGCTATTAAATGAACTGATTTATTAAGTCTTGCGACTTTTCTAGAGCAAATTTTTGTTATAATTATTTTAACATAATATAAAGAGGGTGTGAACAATGGCTAAATTTGGATTTTTAGATGTTTTGGAAGAAGTTTTAGAAAAAGGATTTACTTATGATTTTGAAATGAATTGGGATAAGCGTAATTTTGCGGTAGAAGTCAGCTTTTTACTAGAGGCAGAAAATAGTTCTGGAGCGCTTTTGACTGATGCAGAAGGAGTAGAATCAGCAGAAAATATCGTCTATGAGGATGCAGTTTTATTTTATAATCCAGCTAAATCACGTTTTGATGAAAATGATTATTTGGCAACAATTCCTTATGATGAAAAAGGCTTATCTCGTGAATTTTTGGCTTATTTTGCTCAATTTTTACAAGAAAGTGCCGATCAAGGCTTGGATGATTTAATGGACTTTCTAGCTGATGAAGCTGCCGAAGAATTTTCAGTCAATTGGGATAAAGAAGCTTTTGAAAATGGTATTGCTGATTTGTCTGAAACAGACTTTTATAAGTATCCAAGATATTAAGAAATTTAGAAAGATTTAAGAAATAAAAAATGAGTATTTTAAATGTAAAAAATCTATCCCACGGTTTTGGTGACCGCGCAATTTTTGAAGATGTAAGTTTCCGTTTGCTAAAAGGTGAGCACATCGGCTTTGTTGGGGCAAATGGTGAGGGTAAATCAACTTTCATGAATATTATCACAGGAACTCTGGTTCCTGATGAGGGAAAAGTAATCTGGTCTAAAAAACACCGGGTTGGCTATATGGATCAACACGCTGCGCTTGGAAAAGGTAAAACGACGCGTGAAGCATTGGCTGAGGCTTTTCAATATCTTTTTGATATAGAAGCGAAAATTAATGATACTTACATGAAAATGGCAGAAATGTCAGAAGATGAGATGAATGCTGCGCTTGAGAATGTCGGAGAACTTCAAGAAGAATTGGATAATAGTGACTTTTATCTCATTGATGCCAAAGTTGAAGAAACAGCACGAGGTCTTGGTTTAACTCCTCTTTTGGATAAAGATGTAGCCGAGCTTTCTGGAGGGCAAAGAACAAAAATTTTACTTGGTAAACTTTTGCTTGAAAAACCAGATATCTTGCTTTTGGATGAACCAACAAACTATTTGGATGAAGAACATATTTTATGGTTGAAAAATTACCTTAAAAACTATGAAAATGCCTTTATTTTGATTTCGCATGATGTGCCATTTATGGATGAAGTGGTCAATATCATTTATCATGTGCATGGTCTAGGGATTACCCGCTATTCAATGGGGTATGCGGAATTTGAACGTGTCTTTGAAGAGAAAAAGGCACAGCTTGAATCTTTGCATAATGCGCAGGTCGCTGAGCAAGCTAAACTTAAAGATTTCATTGCCCGTAAAAAAGCGAATGTGGCAACATCTGGTCAAGCAAAAGCGCGTGAGAAAAAATTGGCGAAAATGGAAATTGTTGAGACTATTTCTGAAAAGCCAAAACCTCATTTTGATTTTAAATTTAGTAGAAAACCAAGTCGTCTCGTTTTTGAGGCGAAAGATTTAGTCATTGGTTACAATGAACCTTTGTCGTCAGAAATTAATTTAAAAGTAGAAGCTGGACAAAAAATTGCCTTTATTGGTTCCAACGGGATTGGGAAATCGACTTTGCTTAAGAGTTTAATGGGCTTGATTCCAAGTCTTGATGGAGAAGTTGAAAAAGGGAATTTCCAAGATATTGCTTACTATGAGCAAGAAATCAAAAATCCTTCGCAAAAAACGGTACTTGATGATTTATGGGATGAGTATCCAAGTTGGAATCAAGCAGAACTCCGCGGGGCACTTGCTCGGGTGGGCTTGACGGCTAAACAAATTGAATCACGTGTTTATGTTCTTTCAGGTGGAGAACAAGCAAAATTACGTTTTGCTAAATTAATGAATACCGAATCTAACATTCTCATCTTGGATGAACCAACCAATCATTTGGACGTGGACGCTAAAGAAGAACTCAAGCGTGCACTTATTGAATATCCGGGAACTGTTTTGATGGTTTCACATGAACCAGAATTTTATGAAGGTCTAGTTTCTGATGTCATTAACTGTGAAGAATGGACAACTCGTATTTTGTAATTACTGATTAATTCTTATGCTAGTTCATCTCTAATTTTTCTTAAAAATTGGTAGTTGAACTGCAGTTATACAGGCTTGCACAAACACAAGAAATGGTTTGCATGAAAAATTAAACAGTATTGGGAGAAAAATGACTCAGAAACTTCATCCTTGGGAAAATCCCGAACAAGATTATGCACGAACTTTGGCAAAACGCCGCTCAGAGCGGCGTTATCGGAGCTTACAGTTAGTAAAGACGCTTAAAATTTTACTGACAGAATTTAAAAAGTACGATGTGAACAATTTTAACTCAGAGATATTGAGTTGGATTGATTTGCTTGAAGATGCTGTTGAATATGTTGATGATGAAGATTTTAAGTCAGCAAAAAAATTTGTTTCGCGAATGCAAAGAGAACTAAAAAAACTTGAAAAGTAAATTTTTACTGACAGGAAAGAGGACTTTAAGGTCACTATGAAAAGTTATAGTTTTCAAGCTGAACTGGAAATTATCGGTATCAATCCCTTTGTGGCTGTACCACCAGATATTTTGCAGAAAATATTTCAGGATTCAGGACGAGAAAAATCGCCCATTCCTATTTGTGGTCAGATTAATGAAAAAACTTATCAGCAAAATCTCATGTTTTTCAAAGGGGATTGGCGCTTATATGTCAATACGACGATGCTGAAAAATTCGCCTAAAAGAATCGGGGAAATCTTTGATTTTACAATTTCCTATGATTCAGAGCCACGAATTGTCAAACAAGCACAAGTTTTAAGTGAAGCATTAGCCAAAAATCCGGAAGCAAAAAAAGTATTTGACCAATTAATTCCCTCTAAACAAGTTGAAATTAATCGTTATATTGCAAGGTTGAAAACAGAAGAAGCTATCGAGCGAAATGTTAGGCGAGCGATTGGTTTCTTACTGGGAAAGAACTCTTTTGTAGGCCGAGATAAACCATAGAAAGAAAGATGAAATAAATGAATAATTGGAATTCAATCACAATAAAAATCAGTCGGGAAGCCGAAGAGGCCATTTCAGCTTTGCTGATAGAGGCGGGGTCAGCCGGCGTTGAAATTAATGACAGTGCTGATTATCTTAATCACGAAGACCAATTTGGCGAAGTTCTTCCTGAAATTGAACAATCTGATTTTGTTGAAATTACTGCTTATTATCCAGAAAATATGCCAATTGTGGAACTCAAAGCCGAAATTGAACATAAAATCGCAAATTTGAGTGATTATTTTTCACTGACAGGTCTGTCAGTAACAACGAATAACCTGTCAGAAACAAATTGGGCAGAAGCTTGGAAAAAGTATTTTGAACCAGCACGAATTACGCATGATTTAACCATTGTGCCGAGTTGGACAGAGGATTACGTGGCGACAGGCTCTGAAAAATTGATTCGACTTGACCCTGGTATGGCTTTTGGGACGGGGACACATCCAACGACCAAAATGTCACTCTATGCCTTAGAACAAGTTCTTCGTGGTGGAGAAACGTTACTTGACGTTGGAACAGGTTCGGGCGTGCTGTCAGTTGCAGCTTCATATCTTGGCGCATCAGAAATATTTGCTTATGATATTGATGAAGTGGCTGTGCGCGTGGCTTTAGAAAATATTCAACTCAATCCTGGTCATGAAAAAATTCATGTTTCAGCAAACAATCTGCTTGAAGGAATTGACAAAAAAGCGGATGTCATTGTGGCTAATATTTTGGCTGATATCCTTGTTTTAATGACAGAAGACGCATTCCGCTTGGTCAAAGAAGAAGGCTATCTCATTATGTCAGGAATTATTGCTGACAAAGCGGACATAGTCATTGCATCAGCAGAAAAAGCTGGATTTTTCCTTGAAACACGAATGATTCAAGGCGAATGGAACTGCCTGATTTTCAAGAAAACAGAAAATCGTGAAGGCGTCATTGGTGGATAAAAGGCTTAAATAAAGTCGTTTATCTTTCAGTCAATGGAGAAGCACAATAAAGAAAAGATTAGATTCAAAACTTTATTCTAAGAAATGATTGGAAAAAATATGGCCAACCAATATTTTGTATTTAAAAAATTACCGGAACTGGGCGAAGAATTTATCATTGAAAATCAAGCAGCAGCTCATCATATTTTCACTGTGATGCGGGCTAAAAGTGGTGACCAAATCCGTCTTGTTTTTACTGATGGTGAAATTGGGCTGTCAGAAGTCATTTCGCCAAGTGACCAATCAGTGAAGCTGATAAAATTACTGACAGAGTCCTCAGAATTGCCTGTTCAAATTACAGTAGCTGTAGGATTTCCTAAAGGAGACAAGCTCGATTTTATTGTTGAAAAATCAACAGAATTAGGAGCTACAGCCATTTGGTCAGCACCTTTTAAAGCTTCTGTCAGTAAATGGGACAAGAAAAAACTGACAAAAAAACAAGAAAAATTGGAAAAAGTTGCTCTAGGAGCAGCCGAACAATCACGCAGACAAATGATTCCAGAACTTCAACTTTTTGAGCAATTTACTGATTTACTTGATAAGTTTACTGATTTTGACCAAGTTCTTATCGCTTATGAAGAATCAGCAAAAATGGGTGAGAAAACAATGTTCAAACAAGCACTGACAGAAATGTCACTCAACCAAAAAGTACTTATCATTTTTGGACCAGAAGGCGGAATTAGTCCAGACGAAATCACAAAATTTTCCGATTTAGGTGCAAAAATGATTGGCTTAGGGCCGCGAATTTTAAGAGCAGAAACGGCTCCATTATATGCCCTCTCAAGTATTTCAGCTTATTTTGAATTATTATAAATAAAGAAAAATTTTTAGGAAATCGATTATGAAAAAACGTGCACAACATAACAAAAAACGAATTCGCTGGGCTTCAATCCTCACAGTTTTCGTTCTTTTAATTGGAATAATTGCAATTGCTTTTGCTGGGGTTCATTTGTTAAGTCCTAAAACAAATACAAGCCCAAAAAGCAGTCAAACTTCAAGTCAAGAAAAAGCTAAAAGCACTGCCTCATCTAGTGCTTCTCAACCAAAAGAAACAAAATGGCTGGCTGGAACAAATGAAAATCAACTGCCCATTTTGATGTTTCATTATGTCACTTCAAGGGCCGATCAGCTCCCACAAGATAGTAATAACATCAATATTGTAACCTTTGAAAATGAATTAAAAGCGCTGAAAGAAAAAGGCTACACAACGGTTAGTGGCTCAGATGCCGAAAAAATTCTAACGACCAAAGAAAAACCAAGTGATAAAATGGTTTGGCTTACTTTTGATGATGGTTCAGTCACAATGTATACTGAAATTTTCCCTTTATTGAAAAAATACAATATGCACGCCACGAATTTTATTATTACAGGTTATGTGAATAAAGGTCAAGGCGGAATTTTGACCTGGGAGCAAATCAAGGAAATGAAAGCAAGTGGACTTGTTGATTTTGGCAGTCATACGGTCAGCCATCCTGATTTAGGAAAGCTCACTTTGGAAGCTCAACGAACAGAACTTGAACAATCAAAAGCAGATTTAGATAAAAACCTCGAGCAAAAAACTGATATCATCTGTTATCCAGCAGGGGGTTATAACCAGAATACCTTGAATTTAGCTAACGAGTTAGGTTATAAGTTTGGTTTGCTTGACCCGGGCCGTAATGGTGCTATTGCAATAGCAGCCAAAGAAAGTGATGGTCTATTAACGCTACCACGCTTTAGAATGATGAGTTCTACCACAACTGAGCAAATGCTACAAATGATTCAACCCTCAACCGATTATAATGAAAAAAATAAATAAACTCCGAATAATCGGAGTTTTATCTTTAGTTTTGCAATAGTCATCCTTTTGCTTAACCTACAAATGTGATAGAATAGATTAAATTAAGTGAAATAAACCTTAACTTACAAAATTTGATGAGATGATATATTAATCTAAATAAGGAGGAAAACTGGTCACCATTTTAGAGTCATTTTTAAAATGGTCTAGTATCTAAAGTTATGCCTAAAGAACCAGATTTAACCGGAGCAGAGGTTGTCAATATCTGCTCTGAATACATGAATGAAACTGACCTTTTACTCGTAGAAAAAGCACTTGCTTGTGCTTCACTTGCCCATGCAGACCAATACCGTGCATCAGGAGAAGCTTACTTTGTCCACCCTACCCAAGTTGCAGGAATTTTAGCCAAATTAAAACTGGACGCCGTTACCGTTTCCTGTGGTTTTTTGCATGATGTTGTTGAAGATACCAATTTTACCCAAGGTGATTTGCAAGAATTATTTGGCGACGAAATTGCTGAAATTGTTGATGGAGTTACTAAGTTAGGTAAAGTTGAGTATAAGTCACACGAAGAACAATTGGCTGAAAACCACCGTAAGATGCTTATGGCTATGTCCAAAGACATTCGTGTTATTTTGGTCAAATTGGCTGACCGCTTGCACAATATGCGCACGCTTAAACATCTCAGACCAGATAAACAAAAGCGGATTTCACGTGAAACCATGGAAATTTATGCCCCTCTTGCTCATCGCTTGGGGATTGCCAGTATCAAGTGGGAATTAGAAGATTTATCATTCCGTTATCTTGAAGAAGCAGAATTTTATCGCATTCGTGGTCTCATGAATGAAAAAAGAACAGCTCGTGAAGCGCTTGTTGCTGAAGTAATTGGTAAATTACAAGAACGAGTTGAAAAAGCTGGAGTTGATGCAGAAATTTACGGTCGTCCAAAACATATTTATTCTATTTATCGTAAAATGCACGATAAGAAGAAACGTTTTGATGAGATTTATGACCTTATTGCCATTCGTTGTATCACAGAAACAACAAGTGACGTTTACACAACTTTAGGTTATATTCATGACCTTTGGAAACCAATGCCAGGTCGTTTTAAAGACTATATTGCCAATCCAAAAGCCAATGGTTATCAATCTGTCCATACAACCGTTTATGGTCCCAAAGGGCCAATGGAATTCCAAATTAGAACACGAGAAATGCACCAAATCGCTGAGTTTGGGGTTGCCGCTCACTGGGCTTACAAACAAGGAATTAAAGCAAAAGTTGATGTTCATGAAATTTCTGAAACCTTGAATTGGATTCATGAACTTGTGGAATTGCGTGAAGAAGCTGGTGATTCAGCAGAAGATTTTGTCAAAGCCGTTCAAGAAGATATTTTATCAGATAAGATTTATGTCTTCACTCCAAATGGTGAAGTCCAAGAATTACCAAGAGGTTCAGGTCCTATTGACTTTGCTTATGCTATCCATACAAAAGTTGGTGACCATGCGACTGGAGCGAAAGTAAATGGACGAATGAAACCATTATCTGTTCAACTAAAAACAGGTGATCGGGTTGAAATTATTACCAGCTCAAGCTCTTTTGGACCAAGCCGTGACTGGATTAATCTAGTTAAAACTAATAAAGCCAGAAACAAAATCAAACAATTCTTTAAGAACCAAGATAAAGAATTGTCGGTCAATAAAGGCCGTGAAATGTTACAAGAAGCTTTGGAAGAAGGTGGATTTGTACCAAATCAGTATTTAGATAAGAAACATCTAGATGAAGTCTTCAATAAGATTAGCTACCGTAATGCGGAAGCTTTGTATGCAGCAATTGGATTTGGTGAGCTTTCAGCAACAACAATTGCCAATCGTTTAACTGAAAATGAACGTCGTGAAGTTGAGAGAGCCAAACAAAAAGCCGAAGCTGAAGAGCTGATGAAGGGTGAAGTTAAACGCGAATCAAGTAAAAACATCATGAAGATTCGTCACGATGGTGGAGTCAGTGTTTCTGGTATTGATAGCCTACTTGTTCGTATCGCCAAATGTTGTAATCCTGTTCCAGGGGACCCAATTGTGGGGTATATTACAAAAGGGCGTGGTGTTTCAGTTCATAGAGCTGATTGTCAAAATGTGCGAAGTATGGAAGACTTTGAACAAAGACTTGTTGAAGTTGAATGGGATGATTCAGAAAACTTAGTGAAAGAATATGTCGCTAATATTGATGTCTATGGCTTTAATCGTCCTGGATTACTCAACGATGTGATGCAAGTTTTATCAAATTCTACTAAAAATTTGATTTCAATTAATGCTCAACCCACTAAAGATAAAAAAATGGCGAATATTCACATCGCTTTAGGCATTAAAAATCTATCAGATTTGACTTTGATTGTTGATAAAATCAAAATGACCCCAGATGTTTATTCTGTAAAACGGACAAATGCTTAAAAAAAGAGCTTGACTTAGTCAAGCTCTTTTAGATTACTTTCTTTAATAATATAATTGGGACGTTTTTTTGTTTCCAGGAATATTTTAGCGATATATTTACCAATAATTCCAAGAGAGAGAAGTTGTAAGCCGCCTAAAAGTAAAATCAAAACAATCAAAGTTGGGAAACCTTGAACAGGGTCACCGTAAATCAGTGTTTTAAGAAGATAAAAAATACTGAGTAAAAGTGAGGCTAAAAAACTAAAAAAGCCAACAAATGTCGCAATATTGAGCGGCATTTCCGAAAAATTTATAATCCCATCAATAGAATAACGGAGAAGTTGACTAAAAGACCAAGAAGTTTGACCAGCACTTCGTTCGTGATTTTCGTATTCTAAATAAGTTACATCATAACCGACCCAAGAAAAAAGCCCTTTTGAAAAACGATTATTTTCTCTGAGTGTCAAAATACTATCCACAACTTGACGAGTCATAAGCCGAAAATCTCTGGCTCCGTCTACAATAGGTGTAGTCGATACTTTATTAATAATCTTATAAAAAAGTCGAGAGAAAAATGAAATCAGTGGAGATTCACCAGAACGTGAAATTCTGCGAGCACCAACACTATCATAACCTTCTTGAAGTTTCTGATACATAGAAACAAGTAGTTCAGGTGGATCTTGTAAATCAACATCCATTACTGTAACAAGAGGTTCTGTAGTAGCTTCTAAACCAGCAAGTAAAGCTGCTTCTTTACCAAAATTTCTTGAGAAACTAATGTAGTTAATATTATCAACTTGACTCGCTAATTTTTTTATAAGAGGAAGCGTTTGGTCACTAGAACCGTCGTTTACAAAGTAAAAAACCTTTTTTAGCTCGAGTTTTTCTGTTTTGTCATTTACCTCTTTAATAAAGAGCTCAAGCGTTTCTTCTTCGTTATAAACGGGGACAACAATCGCTAATTCTTCCATTTTTTTCCTTTATTGTTTTTTTATCTTATCTTAGTACCTATTTATGATAATACCTAAAGAGTCCTGTGATGTCAAGCTTTCTTTTGAGGTTATTAAAATGAATAAATGCCCAAAGAGAGCTGATTAAAATTGGACTTTTTGTGCTATACTGTCAGTAAAGAGATTATCATAGGAGTGAAATATAAAGATTATGAAAATAGTAATTCAACGTGTAAAGACAGCTTCTGTCAGTATTGATGGAGTCATTAAGGAAAAAATTAATCAAGGTTTTTTGTTGTTGGTTGGGGTTGAAGATGCTGACAGTAATTTTGATTTGGATTATGCAGTACGTAAAATCGCGCAAATGCGTATTTTTTCAGATGAAGCTGATAAAATGAATCTCTCTGTTCAAGATATTCAAGGAGAGATTTTGTCAATTTCTCAGTTTACTTTGTATGCGGAGACTAAAAAAGGGAATCGTCCGAGCTTTTCTGCAGCAGGAAAACCTGATTTTGCTAAAGCAATGTATGAAAAATTTAATGATAGCTTAGCTCAGATTGTGCCGGTTAAAGCAGGAGTTTTTGGGGCTGATATGCAAGTTGAGTTGATAAATGATGGCCCTGTCACTATTATTTTAGATACGAAAGAAGCTAGAAAAAATGCCTAAAAGACTGCAAAAAAGTAGCGTAAAAAAACGGGTTCCTGTTCGCTCTGTCAGTAAAATAAAAACTTATCAGCCCTCAGAAAAACCTGACCAAGTTGGTGAAATTTGGCAAAATAATATTATTGGCTCACTTGATAACGGTTATTCAAAAGAGCAGGCTAGAAAACAACAAAGTCAAAACCTGACTGAACGTCAGAAACGAAAAATTGAGGAAATGCAAAGCAATCCGGAGATGATTCAAGCGCGTGAAGAACTTAAAGAAGAGTTTCTCAATACGCATCCACAATATGCCAAGATGACGAGTGAAGAATTGCAAGAATCAATGACTCATCATGCTTTAGAAGATGAAAAGCTTAGAAAACAAAAGCTCCGTCATCACATTGAAGCATTTGCTGACGGAATTATTGCGGTCATCATTACTATTATGCTCCTTGAAATTCCTGTCCCTTCTGGTAATCAAGGTTATTGGGAGTTCATCAGTTCAGTTGGAATCTTCTTAGTTAGTTTTGTTGTTACAGCTAATTTTTGGTTCAATCGTCACAAGATTTTTGCTCTGACAGAGGAAATTACGGAAAAAATTATTGTTCAAGATTTTATCTTTATTGGTTTGCTTTCACTAATTCCGCTGTTGACCAAATGGATTATGGTTGCTCCAACATCATTTAGTGCCCTGAATTTTGGTCTGGTTTTGATTGTGATTTTACTTCAGCAGGAGCTTTTAAGTTATTCAATTACTAAAGATCATTTTCATAAAATGCCTAAATCTTTTAAATTCTGGCGTCGTGTTTGGTTAATCAGGCTATTTTCAACTATTCTAATGAATGTTGTTATCATGATTATTGCCATTATTTTTCCATTTTATGGACATTGGCTCTTTGTTATTGTTCCTATTTTTAACTTTTTGTTCCGCATGGTTAATGACCGCAATCAGGAGGAAGAAGTTTATGCTGCTACACGTTCTATCGGTGTTCCTTATTTGAAAGAAGGTTAATAATGACTGTAAAAAATATTATTTTTGATTTAGGTGGTGTAATTTTAGACTTAGGTTTTGAACGAATGGTCAATTCCTTTGAGAACTTAGGAATAAAAGATTTTTCTGCTTATTTTAATCCGCAAAAGCAAGTCGATTTTTTTGAGAAATTAGAATTAGGTCTTATTTCTCCCGAAATTTTTTATGACAAGTTTAGAGAAGCAACAAATAGCCAACTGACAGATGAAATAATTGAAGAAAATTGGAATTTAATTCTAAAAGATTTCCAAAAAGAACGAATGGATTTACTGACAGAGCTGTCAGCAGATTTTTCACTCTATCTTTTTTCAAATACGAATGCTATTCACGCTAAGTGTTTTGAGCAACGTTGTATCGAAGAAATGGGTCAGCCTCTATCAACTTATTTTAGAAAAACTTATTATTCACATGACTTGCATTTAAGAAAGCCAACAGTTGAAAGTTTTCAAGAGGTTCTTCGTCACTCAAATTTAAAGGCTGATGAAACTTTATTTATTGATGACAATGCGGATAATATCTTGGGCGCACAAGCAGCAGGTTTGAAAACTTATCATCTAAAGGCGCCAAAAGTACTGACAGAACTCAATTTCCAAGAAATAATTTACTGACAAGTCTGTCAGTAATTTTTTTTTGGAAAAAATATTTTTATACTGCATAAAGTTAGTTCTTGACAATTATCAGACAATTCGGTAAAATACAGTTTATTGAAATTATTTAGTTACAAATTCAGAAAAATGAGGATTTATTATGGGATTTATGAGAAAAGCTGATTTTGAGCTTTATCGAGATGCAGATAAACACTATAATCAGGTGTTAACCACACGTGATTTTCTTGCACTAGGTGTTGGAACAATTATTTCGACTTCTATTTTTACTTTACCAGGTCAGGTCGCTGCTCAATTTGCAGGCCCAGGTGTTGTCTTTTCTTACCTGCTTGCTGCATTGGTCGCTGGTTTTGTTGCCTTGGCTTATGCTGAAATGTCAACAGTGATGCCATTTGCGGGTTCAGCCTATTCTTGGATTTCAGTCTTATTTGGCGAAGGTTTTGGTTGGATTGCTGGTTGGGCTTTGCTTGCGGAATATTTTATTGCCGTTGCCTTTGTTGGTTCAGGCTTCTCAGCAAATCTGCAACAATTGCTAGCGCCACTCGGTTTCCATCTCCCAAAAGTATTGGCCAATCCATTTGGTACAGACGGTGGAGTTGTCGATATTATTTCACTTTTAGTCATTTTACTCTCGGCAATTATTGTCTTTCGTGGGGCATCTGATGCTGGACGAATCAGTCAAATTCTTGTTGTGCTTAAAGTAGCGGCTGTCATTGCTTTCATCATTGTTGGGATTACGGTCATTAAGCCAGCAAATTATCATCCATTTATTCCACCACACAATCCCAAAACAGGTTTTGGTGGCTTCTCGGGAATCTGGTCTGGGGTATCAATGATTTTCTTGGCCTATATCGGTTTTGATTCAATTGCAGCCAATTCAGCGGAAGCTAAAAACCCCAAAAAAACAATGCCACGTGGAATTATTGGGTCGCTTCTAATTGCTGTTGTTCTATTTGCAGCAGTAACCTTGGTACTTGTAGGGATGCATCCTTACTCAGCCTATGCAGGAAATGCAGCGCCAGTTGGTTGGGCTCTTCAACAATCAGGTTATTCTGTTTTATCAGAAGTTGTAACAGCTATTGCACTTGCCGGAATGTTTATCGCCCTTTTGGGAATGGTTCTTGCAGGTTCACGTTTGCTTTATGCTTTTGGACGCGATGGACTTTTATCTAAAGGTTTGGGTAAAATGAATGCTCGAAATCTTCCAGCAAATGGTGTGTGGACCTTAGCCATTGTTGCTATTGTCATCGGGGCATTCTTCCCCTTTGCTTTCCTTGCTCAACTTATTTCAGCAGGAACTTTGATTGCTTTCATGTTTGTTACACTTGGAATCTATTCACTTCGTCGTCGTCAAGGAAAAGATTTGCCAGAAGCAACTTACAAAATGCCTTTCTATCCAGTTTTACCAGCTCTTGGTTTTATTGGTTCATTATTTGTATTTTGGGGATTGGATGTGCAAGCAAAACTTTATTCAGGAATTTGGTTCCTTATTGGAATTTTGATTTATTTTGCTTATGGAAATCGTCGAAGCAGAAAATCAGAAGAAAAATAAAAAGATATTATAAAAAATGGTTTCAAAATCTTTTGGAACCATTTTTTTGTCATCATTTTGGAGCGGACAAAAATTGCTAAAATTACTAAAATAAGTTAAAATAGGGAAGTTATCAGCAACTATGATATGAGGAGTAAATTACCCAAAAATGAAAGAATATGAAAAACAACATCGAATCTTTTATGTCTTTTTACGCAATCTTGTCGCTTTTTTACTTTTGATTTTGAATGGAAAAAGTAAATACTACAATGTTGACCGAATTCCTAAAGATGAAAATTATATATTAGTCGCCCCTCACCGAATGGCTTGGGAGCCAGTTTGGTTTGCTTTTGCAACTCGTCCTAAACAATTTATTTTCATGGCGAAAAAAGAATTGTTTAAAGGTTTTGGGGGTTGGTGGATTAAAATGTGTGGTGCCTTTCCAGTTGACCGCGAAAATCCAGGAACTAAGCCTTTAAAACATGCGGTTAAAATGCTTAAAGAATCAGATAAATCAATGATTATGTTTCCATCAGGAAGTCGTCATAGTGCAGAGATGAAAGGTGGGGTTGCGGTCATTGCTAAAATGGCAAAAGTCCGAATTGTACCTGCCGTCTATCAAGGGCCTTTGACGATGAAAGGTGTTTTCAAGCGTCAAAAAGTGTCAATAAATATTGGACATCCAATTGATATTTCAGATATTAAAAAGATGGATGAAGCAGGCATTGCCGAAGTTAACCGTCGAATGGAAGTTGCTTTTGCAGAACTTGATAAAGAATTGAACCCAGATTTTCATTATGAAGCAAAATAAAAAACTCTAGCAAATTGATTTGCTAGGTTTTTTTTTGACTTATTCTGAATCAAAAAGTCCTGCTTCTGTCAGATTGAAATCAGACAGAAAGCTCAAAATAATTGATTTTTCTTGTTCATTATATTTATCGAAAATTTGTCCAAGTCTAATATCCATGATTTTATGCATTTTATCGTGAATGGTCGCTACTTTTCGACCTTTGACTGTCAGGTGATAGAAAATTTTCTTTTTATCACTTTCAGATTGATAAGTAGTTAAAAACTGATATTTGATTAAATTTTGGACAGCACGAGTCACTCCGCCACGAGTGACGGATAATTTTGTGGCTAATTTAATACCGGTTAAATCTTCTTTGGTCAAAGCTGACAAAATGTGAAGGGCAACAACTGACAAAGTCAAAACTTCTTTTTCCAATTTATCATTATCTAATTGAGCTAAAATCCAGCTTCTTTCCTGACAACGATTGTCAGTTGCATGTCGTAACTCATGCAATTCTTTTGAGATTTGTTGGTTTAGGTCTGCTGAGGTCATCTTATCCATGCTTACATTATACAATAAAAGGGAATTAGAAGGCTTTCCCAAAATTTTCTGCACTGGTAAATGCTTTTTCTTTTAATTCATCCGCACGTTCTGGGTAGCGAGCATATCCTTCTACGAAAAGTTGTTGACGGTTCTCGTCAGTAATTCCTACCATTTTCATTGTTTGGTCAATATAAGCAGCACCTAAATCGTTAGCCATATGTGTTGGGTCTTGTTCATTATGATAAAATCCTCCGGCTGATTGAATATGAAGCGATTTTTTTCCTTCAAGTAAGCCAATCGGACCATTTTCAGTATAACGGAAAAGTTTTCTAGGCACAGCAATAACATCAATATATTGTTTCAATTCAGCAGTGACAAAGCCGTTGTACATAGGGTTGACGAAAACATATTTGTCAGCTGATAGAAATTCTTCTAAATATTCTTCGTGTCGATGTAGTAAATTTTTATCATCAGCACTCAGTGTATCAGGAGCATATTTATTACGTTTCCAAGCAGCAAAAGTTTCATTATCAAGAGCTGGGACCTTTTCTGAAAATAAATCACGGATGATTATTTTATCTAAAGGATGAGACTCTTGATAAGATTTTTTGAATTCTTCTACTGTAGCAAGAGACCAGCTAAAGTCGTCAGTATGTGGGTGAGCTAAAATTATAAGTAAAGTTGTCATTTTTTTATTCTTCTTCCTTTTTGTTGATAAGCAACATTATAAACTTAATTTTGTTGCTTGTCAACATGAAAACGAATTAAATTCGAATTATTTGTGGTATTTCAGTTTGTAAAAGCTATGTAAAAGTGTTACAATTAATGGTAATATCCACTTATTTTTGTGAAAGAGAAATTATGCCGAATATTATTAGAAAACTTGTCGAAAACGACAAAAAAGAGCTCAAAAAACTCAATAGAATGGCGCTTCAAGTTGAAAGTTTCGCTGATGAAATGGAACATTTGACTGATGAGCAATTGAAAGCCAAAACTCCCGAATTAAAAGAACGTATTGCAAAAGGAGAAAGTCTTGATGATCTTCTCTATGAAGCATTTGCTGTCTGTCGTGAAGCAGCCCGCCGTGTGCTTGGCTTATACCCTTTCCACGTTCAAATTATGGGTGGGATTGTCTTACATAATGGTGACGTTCCCGAAATGCGTACTGGTGAAGGTAAAACTTTAACTGCGACAATGCCAGTTTATCTTAACGCTTTGTCAGGTAAAGGCGTTCACGTTGTTACTGTCAATGAATATTTGGCAACACGTGATATGACTGAAATGGGTGAACTTTACAGCTGGCTTGGATTGACTGTTGGCTTGAACTTGAATTCAAAATCACCAGAAGAAAAACGTGAAGCTTACAACTGTGACATCACTTATTCAACATCAGCTGAGCTTGGCTTTGATTATCTTCGTGATAACATGGTGACACGTGCCGAAGATATGGTTCAAAAGCCATTGAACTATGCTCTTGTCGATGAAGTTGACTCAATCTTGGTCGATGAAGCCAGAACACCTTTGATTATTTCTGGACAAGCTGAAAGTTCATCAGCACTTTACTATCGTGCTGACCAATTTACTAAGACATTAAAAGGTCAAAACTTGAATGTTGCTACTTCTGAATATGAAGAAGGCGACGATTACAAGATTGATTTACAATCAAAAACAATTTCCTTAACTGAAGAAGGAATTGATAAGGCCGAAAAATTCTTCCAAATCGAAAATCTTTATGATATGGAAAATGTTGCCTTAACTCACTTTGTAGATAATGCTTTACGTGCCAACTTTATCATGCTTCACGACATCGACTATATGGTTGATGAAAACCAAGAAGTTTTGATTATTGACCAATTTACTGGACGTACGATGCCTGGACGTCGCTATTCTGATGGTCTTCACCAAGCAATTGAAGCTAAAGAAGCTGTGCCAATTCAAGATGAATCAAAAACAATGGCTTCAATTACGATTCAAAACTACTTCCGGATGTATAAAAAACTGTCAGGGATGACAGGGACTGCTAAAACCGAAGAAGAAGAATTCCGTGAGATTTATAACATTCAAATCACACCAATTCCAACCAACCGTCCTGTTCAACGTTTAGACCATCCAGATTTACTTTACCCAACTTTGGAAGCTAAATTTAAAGCAGTTATTGATGATATTAAACGTCGTCATGCTGAAGGTCAACCAATATTGATTGGTACTGTTGCTGTCGAAACTTCCGAATTGATTTCTAAGAAATTGGTTGAAGCAAAAATTCCTCACGAAGTTTTGAATGCGAAAAATCACTTCCGTGAAGCACAAATCATCATGAATGCGGGTCAACAAGGAGCGGTAACGATTGCGACCAACATGGCCGGTCGTGGGACTGATATCAAGCTTGGGCCTGGTGTAATTGATCATGCAGACCCTGAATTCCGAGGTCTTGCTGTTATTGGTACTGAGCGTCATGAATCTCGTCGTATTGATAATCAATTACGTGGTCGTTCTGGACGTCAAGGTGACCCAGGGGTTTCACAATTCTATCTTTCTCTTGAAGATGAATTAATGAAACGTTTTGGTTCGGAACGTGTTTCAGCTTTCTTAGATAGAATGCGTATTTCTGGTGAAGATGCTGTCATCAAATCTGGGTTGATTACTCGTCAGATTGAAAGTTCACAAAAACGTGTCGAAGGAAATAACTACGATTCTCGTAAACAAGTCTTGCAATATGATGATGTCATCCGTGAGCAACGTGAAGTTATTTATGCGCAACGTCAGGAAGTTATCTTGGCTACAGAAGATATGACTCCTGTTTTGATGGGCATGTTCAAGCGAACAATTGATCGTCAAGTGGATGGTCATGAACTTGCAGGAAGTCTTAAAGATGAAGAAAATGTCAAAAATCTCTTGCAAACATTACACAATACAATGTTGCCAGAAGATGGCATTGAATTGTCTGAACTGACAGGCTTGTCAGTACAAGCAATGAAAGATTTGATTTTTGATAAAGTCAAAGCTCGTTATGCTTCACAAATGGAAAAATTATCTGACCCAGAACGTCAGTTGGAATTCCAACGTGCAGTTATCTTACGAGTTGTTGATAATAACTGGTCAGAACACATTGATGCGCTTGACCAAATGCGTCAATCAGTAGGACTTCGTGGTTATGCCCAAAATAACCCTATTGTTGAATATCAAGAAGAATCATATAAAATGTACAATAATATGATTGGTGCGATTGAATTTGAAGTGACTCGTTTGATGATGAAAGCTCAAATTCAACCACAAACGGCAATCCGTCAGGAAGCGCCAAGAATGACAACCACAGCTTCACAAGAAAATATTACAAATGTTGATACTGAACATTCTGTCAGTGAAGAAGTTTCATTTGAAAATGTTGGTCGTAACGACCTTTGTCCTTGTGGTTCTGGTAAGAAGTTTAAAAATTGTCACGGACGTACACATATTGCCTAAAAGGCCAATTAATTTACTGACAGTTCTGTCAGTAAATTTTTTTATATTAATGGACGCAAATAAGTATAGAATTAAATAAATTTTTGATACAATAGATAAAATAACAAAGCGAAATACGAGGAATTGGAATGAGTTTTAAAGAAATAAGTCCTAAGATAAATATTGATGCAATTAAGATGTTGGGACATCTCAACAGTGAGCAACAAGAAAAAAAATTGCAACGAGATAAAGAACTTGAAGCAATTATAAAAGGTGAAGATGACCGTTTACTCTTGATTATTGGGCCATGTTCGTCAGACAATGAAGAAGCAGTTTTAGAATATGCTCGCCGTTTAGCTAAACTTCAAGAAGCAGTTAAAGATAAAATTTTTATGGTCATGCGTGTCTATACTGCAAAACCTCGTACAAATGGCGATGGCTATAAAGGATTGATTCACGAACCAGATGCTGACGGTCATACTGATTTAATCAATGGAATCAAAATGGTTCGTGATTTACATTACAAGGTCATCACTGAAACTGGTTTGACAACTGCTGATGAAATGCTTTACCCAGAAAATCTTCCAATGGTAGATGATTTGGTCAGCTACCATGCGATTGGTGCACGTTCTGTTGAAAATCAACAACACCGTTTTGTTGCTTCTGGGATTGATGTGCCAACTGGTTTGAAAAATCCAACATCAGGAAATTTGAAAGTGATGTTTAATGGAATTTACGCCGCTCAACAATCACAAGATTTCCTCTTTGGCCGTGCAGAAGTTCAAACATCAGGAAATCCTTTAGCACATGCGATTTTGCGTGGTGGACAAGATGAAAATGGAAAATACCATCCAAACTACTACACTGATAACTTGCTTGATACAATTGAAATTTATGAAAAAATGGGCTTGAAAAATCCTTTTATTGTCATTGATACAAACCATGATAACTCTGGTAAAAAATTTATGGAACAAATCCGTATTGTTCGTCAAACCTTAGTTAATCGTGACTGGGATGATAAAATTCGTCAAAATGTTCGTGGCTTCATGATTGAATCTTACCTAGAAGATGGTCGCCAAGATAAACCAGAAGTATTTGGTAAATCAATTACTGACCCATGTTTAGGTTGGGATAAAACAGAAGCACTTGTTCAAGAAATTTACGAAGCTGAAAACAAAAATAACTAAAAATGAAAGCTGTCAGAACTGACAGCTTTTTTTCAGCTCATTTTCTTCAGGAAAATAATATAAAAAATACTTATTTGATGATAAAAGAAATCAAAGTCTAGCAACCATTCAAAAGCAGCCATGAAAAAAATAATGAAAAATTAACAGCAGATATTGCAAACCCTTTCGTTTTGTGGTACAATTTCAAGAGTGATAGATATTTTAGATATCGTCAATAAAAATGAAAAAACATCTAAGGAGAACCATAAAAATGGCATCTAAAGAATTCCACATCGTTGCAGAAACTGGTATCCATGCACGTCCAGCTACATTGCTTGTGCAAACAGCTTCAAAATTCACATCAGAAATCACTTTGGAATACAAAGGTAAATCAGTAAACCTTAAATCAATCATGGGTGTTATGTCACTCGGTGTTGGTCAAGGCGCTGACGTTACTATTTCAGCTGAAGGTGCAGATGCTGACGATGCAATCTCAACAATCGCTGAAACAATGACTAAAGAAGGACTCGCAGAATAATCATGACAACTATGCTTAAAGGTATCGCCGCATCATCAGGTGTAGCAGTAGCTAAGGCATACTTGCTTGTCCAACCAGATTTGTCTTTTGAAACAAAGACAATTGCTGATACAGCTAATGAAGAAGCTCGCCTTGATGCAGCACTTGCTACATCTCAAAGCGAGCTTCAACTTATTAAGGACAAAGCAGTAACAACCCTTGGTGAAGAAGCAGCATCTGTATTTGACGCTCATATGATGGTCCTCGCTGACCCAGATATGACTGCTCAAATTAAAGCAGTAATCAACGACAAAAAAGTTAACGCTGAATCAGCCCTCAAAGAAGTAACTGATATGTTTATCGGTATCTTTGAAGGAATGACTGATAATGCTTATATGCAAGAACGTGCAACTGATATTAAAGACGTTACAAAACGTGTTTTGGCTCACCTTCTTGGTGTTAAATTGCCAAGTCCAGCGCTTATCGATGAAGAAGTAATCATCGTAGCAGAAGACTTGACACCATCTGATACAGCTCAATTGGACAAGAAATTCGTTAAAGCCTTTGTTACTAACATTGGTGGACGTACTTCTCACTCTGCAATTATGGCTCGTACTTTGGAAATTCCTGCTGTTCTTGGAACAAATAATATTACTGAACTTGTTTCTGAAGGTCAACTTTTGGCTGTTTCAGGATTGACTGGTGAAGTAATTCTTGATCCATCTACTGAACAACAAAGCGAATTCCACAAAGCTGGTGAAGCTTATGCTGCTCAAAAAGCAGAATGGGCTGCTCTTAAAGACGCTGAAACTGTTACAGCTGATGGACGTCATTATGAGCTTGCTGCTAATATCGGAACACCTAAAGACGTTGAAGGTGTTAACGATAACGGTGCTGAAGCAATTGGTCTTTATCGTACAGAATTCTTGTACATGGATGCACAAGATTTCCCAACAGAAGATGACCAATACGAAGCATATAAAGCTGTACTTGAAGGAATGAACGGTAAACCAGTTGTTGTCCGTACAATGGACATCGGTGGTGACAAAACATTGCCTTACTTTGACCTTCCTAAAGAAATGAACCCATTCCTCGGATGGCGTGCACTTCGTATCAGCCTTTCAACAGCTGGTGACGGAATGTTCCGTACACAATTGCGTGCACTCTTGCGTGCTTCTGTACACGGACAACTTCGTATCATGTTCCCAATGGTTGCTCTCGTAACTGAGTTCCGTGCAGCTAAGAAGATTTATGACGAAGAAAAAGCAAAATTGATTGCTGAAGGTGTTCCAGTTGCAGATGGTATCGAAGTAGGTATCATGATTGAAATTCCAGCAGCAGCAATGCTTGCAGACCAGTTTGCTAAGGAAGTTGATTTCTTCTCAATTGGTACAAACGACCTCATCCAATATACAATGGCTGCAGACCGTATGAATGAACAAGTTTCTTACCTTTACCAACCTTACAATCCATCAATCCTTCGTTTGATTAACAATGTAATCAAAGCAGCTCACGCTGAAGGTAAATGGGCTGGTATGTGTGGTGAAATGGCCGGCGACCAAACTGCTGTACCATTGCTTATGGGTATGGGGCTTGACGAATTCTCTATGTCAGCAACATCAGTACTCCAAACTCGTTCACTTATGAAACGTTTGGATTCTAAGAAAATGGAAGAATTGTCTAGCAAAGCTTTGAGCGAATGTGCAACAATGGAAGAAGTTATTGCCCTCGTTGAAGAATACACTAAATAATCTTTTCAATTGATTTGAATAAATGAATCCTGTCAGTTCTGACAGGATTTTTTGTAATCTATTTATCAACAACAAATTTACTGACAGAAAAACTTATCCACGTGGATAAGTTTTTTGTATTATTTTAATGTTAAAACGTACAATAATGATAAGTGGAGAGAAATGGCAAAATTAAATTTTTTTGATTACTGGTTAGTTGGAGAGGAAGGTTACAGTCTCATTTTGATATTGATTTTACCTAGCCAAATTAATATTAATTTCTGGCTTGTTTTGACGAGTAAGCAAACTAGCGGTTCAGTTTTTAATATTATTGTCCTACCAATTTTGATGGCCTTGCCTAATCTAATTCAACGGGTGATGACCTCAAATTCTATTTATTAGACTAAACAAAAATATATTATTCTGATATTGAATTATATTTTACTTTTAGTGACAACTTTTTGGTTGCTAACATTGCCTTTTGGTCAGTAAAAAAGTTACTGACAAAAAATCTGTCAGTAACTCATACATGCTTAAAATGGTAATCCTTTAGTGAATTTTCCAAGTTTTTGTTCAGTAACTTTTTCGATTTGGCTTAGCGCATCATTAACAGCATCAGTAACCATATCTTGTAAAGTTTCAGGATCTTCAGGGTCAATCACATCAGGTTTGATGTCGAGAGATTTCAAAGTGCGGTCACCTGAAAATTCAACAGTTACAAGGTCTTGAGCAGATTTACCAACAAAAGTTGTATTGGCAATTTCTTCTTGTGAAACTTGCATTTGCTTTTGAAGTTTTTGTGCTTGTTTCATCATTGATTGCATATTCATCATAGTATTTTCTCTATCTCCTTTGTTTTCAAGGCTGTATAGCCTTTTCTTGTTTTTTTGTCGCCTAATATCGCCTAAAAGCTTTTAGAAATCATCAAATGCGTTAGCGATTTCTTTTTGTTGGGTAGGGAATAAATGCGAGTAAGTGTTAATGGTGGTTGTAATTGAACTATGTCCGAGTCGTTTCATGAGTGTGAAGAAAAGATAATCTTTCCCTTCGCCTTTTCTAAGACCTTGACTAATTAAAAAAGCAGCGTGTGAATGCCTAAAATCGTGATTTCTGATGAGTTTCAGATTTATTAGTTCAGCTCTTTTTTTGAGTTTTTCTTTTTTAAAATTTGAAACATCAGGTGCAGTCAGCACTTTCGGTGTATTCTGGTAGATTTGAAGTTGCTCAGGAGTAGAAATATATTTAATCAAAAGCTGAAATTGTCGTTGCTTCCATTTAGAAAGTTCATCAATTAAAGCTTTATGAATATAAATTCTTCGGATAGATTGAGTCGTTTTCGTTTCTGCAATAGTAACTTTACTTTTGCGATAATGAGCGCTACTCTTAATATCTATATAACCAATTTCGAGATTGATTTGTTCCCAAGTCAAAGCTAATGCTTCTCCAATTCGAGCGCCTGTAAACATCAAGATTTTATACAAGAGTTGAAAATGATACTCACTTTCATCAAACAAACTAATGAACTGTTTGAATTGTTCAGGTGTATAGTAAAACATTTCTTTATGTTGTTGAGGTAAACGTTTGAGTGCTTTACAAGGATTGTCTTTTCGCAAGTCATTCATCATTGAAATATCAAATAATTTTCCTACAAAAATCATGATAGTATTGATGTTACTTGCAGATAAGTTCCCACCTTTTACGCTAGGAGTTTTAATTAACCAATCTCGAAATGCTTTGATATCAGATGTTTTAACTAATCTCATATCTGCATTTTGGAAGAATTTTGAAACATAGATTCTATAATAAGAATCTTGTGTATCTTTAGTTGATTGACGATTTCCTCGTAAAACATCTTCTTTTTTGAGTAAAGCATAAAGTGAATCTATTGAAAGTTTATCTTTTCGCTTAAACTCTCCAAGTTCCTCCAAACGATATTTAGCTTCATATTCAATTGCTTCTTTTTTAGTCTTGCAGTCATATTTTCTGTGGCGACCTTGTATTCCAGTTAATGGATTAATTCCGTCACTAATATCGACCCTCCAAGTTCCGTTTTTGTTTTTAGTTATTGTCACTGAACGTCTCCTTATCAATAACAACACTATCAGATATTACATCTTCAATTATATCATTTTTGGTATTGATTTGATATCCAAGAATTTCCTCAATAGCTTTAATTGGTACTTGTGCAACTCGTTTATTTGCGTACCATTGAAAACCTTTTTTTACCATTTGTAATTTGGCTTGCTTGATGAGGTTTTGAGCTTGTGTTTTGGGAAGTCCAGTCATTTGCATGACATCATTTTTATTTACTGTCTGAATCATCGGCTACCTCGTTATTCTGTTTGATTTTTCTCATTGGATTGTGACGGCGAGAGTCAAGAAATTTAGCGAAAAAATAGGTTTTATCTATTATTAAGCTCAACAGCAAGTAGTTGTTTGCTCTTGCAAAATAAATTAACTCTTCAAACTCTGTAATGTCATTACTATCAATAAGGTCAATGACCTCGTTTAGGAATTCATCAGATGATTGTTCGGCTAAGAATTTGTCTAAATTAAATCCTGCCCCTGCTTCTATGTCATCAATGTTATAAAGTGTCTTTTCAGGATTTTCTGCATGAGTGAAATAATCATACATTCCTTTGGGGCTCATTACAACTTCAATGTGAGCTGGTGTATTTAATTTCTCTTGAAGTAATTCTGAAACTTGGGTATAGCTCTTCAAAGTTTCGAAGAACAATGCACCATGTTTGTGCGCCTTTTTGAATTCCCCCGTTGAACGATTAATGTCTTTGTCGTGCCAGGGACTGAGAATGAAAGGAACGTGAATTTCATCAAATACGTCAAGGTAGTCCTTAGGTGCACTTTCTTTGTAAATTAAGAATGCCCATTTGTTTGAGCGTTTGTCTTTTGCCATATTTTTAATCCCTCGTGATTATTGATTATTGGTGTAATGGGGGTCGTAGTAACCCCATTACACCATGATTTAATTACTCATATAGATTTGAGTGATTGGTAAATTACCTTTCTAAATATAACGGCGACAAAAAAGGTTGAATTTTACCCCAGATTAAAATATTTGTATAAAAAATGGCGCTTGTGGCTCTTACTTTGTAAGCCACAGCGCCAGATTAATTATTTACGTTTTGTGCCTTGTAACCATAATTGGTTATGATGACGTTCAAAATTAGAGAAGATATACTCAGGGTTCTGACTTGAAATTTCTTCTTTAATTTGGGCTTCAAGCTCTTTCAGAATCTTTTGAGTCTGTTGGGTACGTGGAATTTTGATAAAGACTAAAATTTCACCATTTTTTACATCAATACAGGACTTACGGACAGCGCGATTAAATTTCTCGTTGATGGGATTAAAAATGGTCACTTTTTGAGTTTCCACAATTTTTCCGGAACGTTCGCTTTGTCCCATGAATCGTCGGAGATTAAAAGTTTGCTTGATTGACTTGAAATAATTGATCCAGGAATCGGATTTGAAACGATTGATGAGTTCAAGAGTTGTGAGGAGGGTGACAAGAGAAAGCAACCCTACACTGAGTTCAAAAGTGAAGTGAGAAAACGCTGAAATAGAGTTACTGAGCTTAAAAAGTGGTAGTAAACTTGATTTTTCAAAACTTGCACTCATGAAATCAAGAAAAACTGTGATAATAAAATTTGAGATTGAAAACAAAATCAATCTCAAATTGAGATTGAATGTCCTCATGAAATAAGTCTTTTTCATGTTAGAGAATACCTTTCTTCGTATAGTAAGTTGGGCATAACAAAGGAAGCACTTGATAAGGATGCTCGTTGTCAATGATCTGGATTAAACCAGTACCTTTACCTAATGGAATAACAATTCCTTCAGGATCTAAATCAGGAAACAAGAATTGAACAGTTTTCTTATTGATGTTTCCGATTTGAATAAGGACATTTAATTGCTCTCTCACAGAAACTGGAATAGACTGATAATCAAAACGTTGTGATACCAGTAAAAGATGGACTTTCGTCGCTCTTCCTAACAATGCAATCTGTGAAATTAAAGAGAAGAAGCTATCCTTTATATTTTTATTTGTTCCTTCGGATAGAGCCAAGACTTCATCAATAACAATAGTCAGATGTGAAAACGGATGGCGAGGATTATCGTATAGAATCTCTTGACGCTTATAAATGATATTCAAAGTTTGACTTAAAGATTCGTTGATTTCAGCAACAAAATCTGATTTTGAACGATTGCGTTCAGGGTGGATTACAGGAATTTTATTTTCTCTCGCCCAGCGTGACGGCGTATCAAATTTAGGATCAATGATGATTAAATCTGATAGAGGCTTTAACATACTTAGAAAATAAGTAAGTGTATAAGATTTACCACTTCCTGAATTTCCTGCGATTGCAATTGAGGTTACATTATCGTAGTTTAGTTTCAGGTTCTCCATGATAGGGATATAGGGCTTATGTTGTGAAGTAACAAAGAAATCTAAATCATTGATAACTAAACGTTTTGAAATGCCCATTTTCCAAGGAAAGAACAAGCCTCGTTGCGTGTGAATATCGTCAGTATTTATTGGAACAAAATAGGTGCTATTTTGCTTAAGTAAAGTGTACCTGGGATAGAGACAAGCGTTCGCAATCAAGAAAATCTTAAAATACAAGTCATTGTCAATAATATAGCCCGAAGGCATTCGAGGAAGAAAGAGGAAGCCATCTTCCTGTACTTTGACATCAAAACTATTTGTATACGAGGTTTCGCCCTCAATTTTAGATCCTAGCGCCATGTTCAGGCTCTGTAAGAGATAAAGTGCAAGTTGACTATTAGTCATTATTTTACCTCATTAATGCCATCAGCCTTAAAGTAAATGTTGTAGTTGACTTCACAGGCTTGAAGATAATCAAACGTGATAATAGATAGATAAGGGGGAAGTTTAACTTGATCTGTGAATTTTACTTCAAAGGGGGGTAAACCGCTTTGAGAAAACCAACCTTTGTAAGCAATCACCTCATCAGTTCGTTTGCCGTCTTCAAACTTCATTTGAGGCTCAAGCGTTTCGCTCAATGAGTGAATGGCTTTTGAGCGATCTAAAATGTTGTTTGCGAGTTCAGCGGAGTACCCGCCTTTGCGTTTATTATATTGTGCTTTCATAGTGATTCCTTTCATGAATCGGTAGTTTAATGTGTGCTGCTCAGTTTTTATCATGAGCTTGATTTTTCCTCCTTCTATAAATAACGGCGACAAAAAAAGAGGGATTTTACCCTCTTTTGAAATTTTTATTAAAAATTTTTAATTTTATTGATGAGCTTGTTTTTCCAAGCATTGATCGTTTTATTAGAAACGTGATATTCTTCAGCGAGTTTGGTAGCTTCTCCCCGTTTTACAACACGTCTTAAGAATCTCGCTTCATCAGCTGAAAGTTTTTCAAGGCAATCATTCAAAAGTTCTTGCTCAGGAGTTTCATAGGAAGCAGGCATTACAACGGACTGTTCTACAAATTTTCCTTTTTTGACATCATAAGCTGAAGGTTTGGGAGAGTCTAATGAAGTATTCCACTTTTTCTCAGAATGTGGCTTTGTTTTTTTTCTGAAATCAGGATTCGCATTTTTGTTGTTTGAATAAACTGTACGGTCATCAGCACGATGAAGCTCGTCAATCCACTCTTTAGTAACACCATATTTTCCGGCGACTAAAGTTACGGTCTTCTTTTGACCATTAATCTCGAATGTGTAAGTGTAAGTTTCACGATTCTTAGAACCTGTTTTGATAAAATCCATTTTGTGCTCTTTTCCGCCCTTAGAACGGATAGGAAACAGGATTTATTGATTAACCGAATTGGCAAAAGGCGCACCAAATAAACGGAAGATCAACAAACGGTAAGCCAAGACAAATGAGTCAGGCTTTCCTTTGTTTTCAATCCGTCCATTTTGGTGCGCACCAGTATAGGACTGTTTGTATTTACAAGACTTATCTTGCATACATCAATTTTCTCAAAATCAGTGTTGTAAGTCGTTAGTAAATTTTGGTATAATATATGATAAAATGCTACCAACTTTAGGGAGTGAGGAATATGAATTTTGAAAAAATGATTGATTACAGAATTGGACTAAAAATTAAAAAGTATCGAAAAGAATTGGAATTAACTCAAGAACAATTTTGTGATAAATTTGAACTTGAGATTAGTATTGATAAATTTCGGCTTTCATCTCTCGAAAATGGACGAAGACACAAAAAGAAAAATCCTCATTTCTTAACCGAGGATTTGGTAGATTTCTTTTCAAATAAGATGGGTATTTCAAAAAAAGATTTTTTATTTGGAAATTCTGAGGAGATCACGGATTTAACAAAGCTAATAATTCTGAATATCTTTATGAATAGTTCAATACAAACAGCAGATTTGCGAGAGGAGGCTGGAGAACAAAATCCTATTTTTGATTTAGAGGCATCCGATGATGAGTTTTTTAGACTTTCCTATCTTAATTTTGATCCGTTTGCTAAAGAGGAAGAGCAGTATCGTAAGATTGCTTCTTCAGTCTATCTCAATATGGGTAAAAAAACTTTTGAAAAAGGGAAGTTGAAGGAGCAACGAAAAATTATAGCTGATAAATTAGAGAGCTATGATCATTTCTTTTTTAATACAACTTCATCAAAATCTTATCAAATGGCTATGGATGGTACAGAACAATTTACAGAACAATCATCTTTGATATTGAGAAGTCTATTTGGGGACTTTAAGTTTGCCAGCAACTTTTTAGACAGAGTAGATAATCTTGAGAATTATAGCTTTGGAAGATTAAAACTAAGGGATACAAGCAGAACAGAGTTCTTTTTGGATGATTATTTAGAAAAAAAAGGGAATCTTTCAGCGGTAATGATTGATTGGAAGGAAGTGTCATACAGAAAATTTATAAATGCTTTCAATGAATACTATAAGTTATACTCAAATGATTTTTACTATTTTTTAGATGAGCATCTCTTTTCAAAGTCGATGAAAGAGTTATCAAATAGCTATGTTAATGAAATTTTCCGAGGGAGAGCGTTTACGGAATTATTGAATGATATTTATTTTTTAGATGAATTTACAGAAGAGAGAATGTTAGGACACAACTATACTCGCGCACAAATTCAAAAATTTACTTTAATAAAAAAAGACTCAGAAAAACTATTGCGAAAAAAAATTGTATTGCCTTATAAAGTAAAACGAACTCCTGATGAATGCTATGACCTATCACTTGACGATAGTCATCATGAGGAATACAATCTTTCAAAATATCTTTATGACTTTGAAAATATGACGGTATTATACGGAAATAGGGATAATGAAGACTATAAAAATTCTGGAACAGGGCTACATTTACCAGAGTATTTTGATATAAAGCCAATAAAATAAACCGTTGAAACAGTAGGATAGATGATTTTCTGTACATCAAAACATTCTACAGCGAGAGGAGGATTAGTGGTATTTGACAAGGTACAGTTTGTAAGCTAATAAAACTACATGTTTAATTGCTTCAAACCCTTATAAGATATAATGAGCAAGAAATACGCAAATTTCTTTCAAAATGTATTGACATCAGTAATTATACCCTTGAGGGAAAATCGTCTCTAAGGATTAATAAAAATTGTAAAAAAAAAAACAGATATAATTAAAATCTATCTGTTTTTTTCATGTAAGTAATATTTTATTTTGGAATAACTGTTTGACGTTCAGCATGCATTCCGAGTTGATCTTGCGAAACTTCATAAATATAATCGCCATCTGTTACAAAAATTTTATCAACCACAGAGGTAGAGTATTTAAACCCGAAATTTAATTTTTCTTTTGAGTCTCTAGATATTTTATCAAAGTCAATAGAATCAAGTTCTTTTGATGTTAGAGCAAATAAATCACTCACATTAATATTATTCCTTCTTGAATAAAGCTGATTGATTGTGGTTATTGGAAATGGCTTGTTATGAAGTAATAGAGATTTACTGTTATCTGAGTTGCAAATCAGAGATTGGGAACTACAGCGCACGCATTGGGCAATCAAAAAAGCTGATTTACAAGAAATAATAGATAAAATTTAAAGTATCAAAAAAGAAGTTTATCAACAATTAATTGATAAACTTCTTTTTATTGCACTATTCTTTTGCATCCACAGTGATATTTTTAGATGCATCTTTCGGAGAATCAAGTTGAAATTGGATGTTTTCATTTCCAGTTTCTGTCAATAACACTCCATCAATATTGACTTCACCAGAAGTATTTCCATAATATCCAGTATAATATCCATTTAATGAATAATCATAGATGTTAGCGTAAGCACCTGGATTTATAATGTTGATAGAAGAGCTTCCTTTCTCAATTTGAGAACCACCAGGTACATCTTTTGCTACAAATGAAGGTGTTTTTATTTCTTCTTCTTTAGCCTGATTTCCAGTGTCATCAGTAATGATATTTATTTTTAAATCTCCAAAAAGGTCGGAGTTATCTACTTTATTTAAAATTGGAAAAGTCATATCATCATGACTGGTTGTTTTTGCAGTTATTGTTAGCATTGAAAATTTTTCTTTATCGTCTAATTTTAGAAAATTAGAAAATGTTAATTTTTCTTCTTGGGCTTTTGACCATTTCCAGTCATATTCAGCGATTTTTCCATTTCCGTCAGATACTAAAACTGAATTAGGAACGCTATCTTTAGTTACTCTTTTGTTATCAAAGTAATACCAGAACTTATAATCTTTTAATGCTTGGGATAGATGAGGGGTTTTTGCAGTTGGTCTTGGAGCAGCTGAATTTTTGCTACTGCTATCATCTTTTGGATTAGTCGAAGCACTCTTTGAACCACAAGCTGATAATGTTAAAATAGAACCAGCAATAAACAGTCCGATAAGAACTTTTTTAATTTTAAATTTCATTTCCATTTTCTCCTTTTTTTACACGTCATAAATAAACACATTTTACTGCATAGGGGTATTTGCTGGATTATTGTTATACAAATTTTTATCACAATGCAGATAGATGTAAGTTAACTTAGTTTCTGTATTAGTTATTTTATTCCGAATAGTCGTTTTATTATCGACAAGTACAATTAATTATATCACAAAACACATATAATTGATCCGAAGTAAATCATGTTTCTTGAGAAAGTATCAATGACACCGCCTTGAAATCGCCAAAACGCATAGTGCCAGAATATCCAAGCCAACGCAACCCATATCACAATGAGAAATGTTTGACCATTGAGCCAGTAATGATTATGAGTGTTACTATCCGAAAGTTTCATGACCCAAAAGAGGAGAAAAAAGCTTATCAATCTCCTGACATTATATTATTTTCGATAGGTAGGTTCAAGGTGTGAGGTGATGGACTTATAAATGTCCTTCACTTTTTTGGTGTAGTTTGGTTGTGATTTTTCCATTTAACTAATTATCCTTTCAGAGTACAAATAAAACTAATGTTCTATATATGTTATATTAGCAAAAAAACCAAAAATATCAACATTGGATGCACTTGATACATTCAATTCGGGTATGCGTTTTTGATACTCTGAAAATGAGGTGAAACGATATGACAATCAACTTTTTTGGCGAGAAATTAAAGGCAGTACGAAAATTGAAAGGATTAACACAATTAGACTTATCAAAAAAATTATCGGTTAGTAAAGGAACAATCTCAGCTTATGAACAAGGATTATCTTACCCTTCTATAGAAACATTGGTAAAAATTTGTGATATATTGGATACATCATCGGATTATCTATTAGGAATTTCAGATATGCTACCATTTAAAATGGGGGGATTGACTGACAAACAGATTGTTAGTGTGTTACAATTTGTTTCTCTTATCCAACAGGCAAATGAAATAGTTGATAGAAATAACTCTATTATCTAAAGGCGTTGTTCATATCAATTTTCCAATTAGTAACAATACTTCTTTCTTAGATATCGTATTAAATTGATTAACAGTCTAATCATAATTTTAAGTAAAGTAGTAGATATAATAATAAGTTAGATATAATTGAAAGGGAAACAGATGATTCAAATAAATGAAAAATTAAAAGTTTTTATTAGTTCTAAAACAGATGATGCACAGAACTGTACGAAATACAATCTAGCTAGAAAAGCAATCAAAGGGATCTTGGAAGCAACAGGTTTATTCCAAGTATATTTATTTGAAGAAGAAGGAGCTTCTGCAATCAGTGCTTTCAATCATTATACTCAGCATCTTAGATATGTAGATGTTTGTATTTTTTTGATTGATAACAAAGATGGAGTATCACAAGGGGTACAGAATGAAGTTGATGAAGCTTTAAAAAACAAAATCCCATCTCTTTACTATTTTTGTGATCAAAATTCGAAGGAAACAACTTCTCTTCAAAAGAGTCTACTATTTCCTAATGCTCCTAAAAACAAAGTTATTCATTCTTTTGAAGATTTTATTGAGAGAGGAGCAATCGATTTAATAAATGATATTTTATTTACGTACAGAGCTTATGGCTCAGGAGACTCAGTACATCCCAGTAATGAATTATTGGTAGATGGGAGTGATTATGAGAATAAGTTAGTAAAAAATGAAGAAATTAGCATCCCAAATATTTTTCTGATAGGTAATAAAAATATTAGTAAAGAAAAGTGTAGGGAATATTTTATTAATATGTTTCTTGAAGGTGAGAAAAATCAAGCAGAAACAGCATCTTCACATATTGATATAGACTATCATTGTTCAAAATTCCTCCAAATTATGTTTGAAGGAGTGAGCTACGATACTTTTGAGGTATCAGAATATTTAAAAGTATTGAAGACTATATTACCTGATCATTATTTTAAAATAGTAAAACTGAGATGGAAATCAATTGGTGAATATTATAGTAACAATTTATCCGAAAGTATAGAGACATTGAAGCTTGCTTATAAAGAATCGGTATCAAATAAATTAGAAGAGTGGTTTATACAGGATATATTAATTGATTTAAGAAATCAAATCAATTTATATTATGAATCTAGGAATGAATACACTGATCAGAATTATGGGCAACTTGAGCTAAATAAAATGGGAAGTAGAGTTTTCTACCCAATTATTGATAGATATGAAAAAAGTTTGTTAGAACTATTAGAGAAAGATAGACAAAATATAGACATTGAAGAATATTCATCAAAAACATATTTAGTAGACAGGTCTCTTTACACAAACTTAATAGCAGATACTTTTATTGAAGCAATGATCTTCGGTTCAATGACTCATCTGACACATTTATACTCAAATATCCAAAATTTGAGCTATGAGTGGTTTGTTCGAAATGATGAATGGAGTATGTTTAAACTAAATTTTAAAAATGTAATCATGACACTAGACAACAAGAAAGTTCATAGAACTGCTATTAAGTTTGCGAATCATGTGGAGAAGCTTACTCAAGAAGAGGCGAAGGAAATATATGACTACACGGAGAATCAAATACTAAGCCATAACAAATTAACAGCACAATTATTGGCAATATCGGAAATAGGATACTATCTAAATGATTCTGATTTTTCTAATATCTGGGATAGAATTAAATATCAATTAGATGGTTGGAAAAATTCGGAAACAGGTATTGTGAATCAAGAAAGTTATATTTTCAATGCACTTAATCGTATAACAGAAAGGATTGATCAAAATTATCTAGCAGAGTTTTGCCTTTATATTTTAAAAAGCAAAAACGTGAGATATCATAATAGTGCGATTAAATTTTTAGTTAATTCTGTGAATTATAGTGATGTTAATTCTACAGTAATAGCAGAATTAAATAAATATGTAATTGATTTTTTAGAACAAAATGATAATTCCACAGAAAAATATTATATTAAATTTTTGATTTTTCAACTTGCTAAAATATCAGATGAAGAAGAAATCAAAAAATTAAACAATACGCTTCAAAAAAAATGGCCTGAGTTTTACAAAATGGAGTATTTGGTTGCAACTAACAAGAATGATTCAATTGATGCTTTATTTTTAGAAACTCAATTGGAAACAATAGAGTTTCGAAACAAAACTCAAGGGGAAAATGGAGTTTATTCAGGATATGCAGACTCTCCATTTCTTTCAATAATAAATATTCTTTCAATTAAGGGTACAAACATTTCTTCAAAACTAATAGATAGCATATTTATATCAACCTCTGATACAATACTTAATCCAAAACAAATGGTTGTTGATAAAATGCAAGCATATAAATTGTTATATACATTGTGTAGAATTGATAACGATATTATTAAACGAAATACCCATACTATAGAGAAATTAAGTAATGTTGAAGAAAATATAGATGCTTTTGAACCAATGATATCTCATATTCAAAAGCAAATGTTATTATTGGCCCACTATTTACTCTTAGATTTGTTTCAAAAGGATGTATGGAGTTTAATTTTGAATGAGTTATCTACCTATGATGATGAGGCTTCCCAAATAGAAGCTTGTAAATTAATCAATAGTTATTTGAAATGTGGTGGTGAGGCAGAAACTTCTCGTGGCTTACTAACATTATTCTTCCAATTTTCATTAATATGGATTAATTCTGAGTCTCTAGACCTTAGATGGAATTCTGTCCATTTGTTGTTGGAGCTTTTAAATATAAAAGAATATAAAGATACGATAAGTAACAAATTTATAAGGATTATTAATGAAGATAATTCTTATGTAAAAAGTCAATTAGTTAACGAGTTGGAAAAAATCGCAAAGGTAGATATAAAAACTGCAAAATATATATTAGAGAGAAGTCTAAAAGATTCCAATTATGTGATTAGGAAACTGGCATCAAGCAAAAAGGATATTTACTTGATTAGCTAATACTTTAATTAATTGATTAGGAACTATAACATGTAATTCTTTTTGGGATCTTAATTAGCCGTTTATTTGACAAATTTTATTATATAAATCCTTAAAATATTAATGACAAAACATGTTAATCTAATTATCTTGATTTATAAGTGAATATTTTTTATATAGTGTTCTATTTTGAAACTTTCAATATTTATCAGATATCTCTTTGTAAGGATTTCAACAGCCCTTGAAGTAATAACAAGCTTAATTTATAACAAAAGGCACTCAAATTGAGTGCCTTTTTCTTTTTACCCGATAATAATATTTTCAAGAAATGTAGTCAAAAATGTAGTCATCAGGTTGATTTTTAATGCGATATGCTGAAATCTGAAAAATCAAGAATCGCTATAATTCAAGGTTTTACAAACCTACTGATGTGTATTGAACCCTTATTTCACCTCTTTAAAAAATAAATACAGTGATCAAGAGAGATATCCTTGAATTATTTCATATTTCTCAAAATGAATTTAATTTTATTTAGTATATTGGAGACTTAAAGATAGGAAAAAGATATGTTAATACCTAAGTTACAAAACTCCAAATGGATTTGAAACGCAATTTGTTGGTTAATAAAAAATAGATAAATAGAACTATACGATTTGGTATCTAAATTTTTAACCTAATGTCAAGCTTACAAAGTTGTAAAAAAATAGAAAATAATTTTATCTGATGTTATAGGATATAAATTAATGGCTATTAAAGATTGCTGAAACGGTTAATGATATTTTAAACTGATTCAATTAATGACAAAAAACAAAACTAAATGAAGCAAACTTTAGGAAAGAGATACTAGTTATAACTTCTAAGGACACAAACAAACCTCCAATTCTAAGTTGGAGGTTTTTACATTGTATATTTGATAGTGTTGGTGATTATATCGCCTAAACTTAGCCTATTTTAAAGAAATTTAGGTGTTTTTATAAAATTATAAGAAATCATAAATCTTATTGTAGCAAGGTTTATAGTTATTTAACTTCTAAAAGGAGGAACAAATAGGCTCTTGCATATTCATCATGGAAATATTACCTCTTTTAGAAATTTTGTTGAAAGCCTTTCAACACCTCTCTATTTTACCATAAAAAAAGATAATAAAAAAATAGGAAAATAAAGGAGAGGCAAATGAAACGTATGTAAAGTCACTTTTTATTTACTGGCAGAAGTAGAAAGGTTTGAGGAGCGTTCTGTCAGTAAAAAATGAGACAAAAAAACTCAGCCTTAGCTGAGTTTTATTAGTGCGGTGGGCGGGACTTGAACCCGCACCAAGAAAATTCCCGACAGGATCCTTAATCCTGCGCGTCTGCCAATTCCGCCACCACCGCGAAAACAGTACCTAAATATAATACCATTTTCATTGTTCTCTGTCAAGAATTAACTCGTAATTTACTGACAAGATTCATAGTAAATTATGGATTATAAGCTTTCATAAATTTTGAAATTGTTTGGCGGTAAAGTTCAGGATTTGTTTCAAATGATTTGGCGTGAGCAGCCCCTTTGATAACCAATAATTCTTTTGGCGTTCCTTTTTTGACAGCTTTATAATTTTCGTAAACCATCGAAGTAGGGACATAAGTATCATTACTTCCATGAATCAATAGAATAGGAAGTTTATCTTTTGTCAGTGCTTTTGTAGCACTAGCCTCTTGGAAAAACCAACCTTGTCGCAATTTACTTTCAAGAGAAACACTATAAACGAGTGGGAAAGGTGGAATATTATAACTTTCTTTTGCTTGATAAGTAATTTCATCCCAAGCGTTGGTATATCCACAATCTTCAATAATATTTTTTACTGACGAAGGCAAAGATTTTTCGCTGGAAGCCATCATTACTGTAGAAGCTCCCATGGACAGTCCATAAAGACTTATTTGACTCTCAGGATTCTTGTCAGTTAAATAGTTAGCCCAAGCAATGACATCAAATTTGTCATGATAACCAAAAGTGATGAATTTGCCTTCTGACTGACCGGCCCCACGATTATCTGGCATGAGCACATTATAACCTAATTCATGAAAAAGTTGACCATACTGGCGCATAGCCGACTTATCTTGGCGAAAACCATGTATCACGATTACTGTATTATTAGTTTTGTGCTCAGCTGGAACATACCATGCATCAAGTTTTAGACCATCATTTTTAATTGACTCAGTACTTTTGGATAATTTATCGAATTTTTGTACCAAAGAATAATTAGGACTGCTACTTTTGACCTGACCAATCTGTTGATTATTTCGAACACAGGCAATTTGATAAAAATATAAAGTTGCTCCTAAATTAATAACTAAAAGAAGAGCAAAAAGGCCAATTATCACACGCCAGATTTGTTTTTTTCTAAATTTTTTCATGAATTTTATTATACATGAAATTCAATATAAAACCAAAATTAAAAGATTCTCTGTTTTAATAATAGATTTAATCATTCAACTCTAAAAAATAAATTTAGCTTTTTTAATAAAAGTGTGATAGAATGAAGAAAATAGAATAAATACTCCACCGGGAGTTAAATCGTATGAACGATTGTTTGCATTTCAGTAGGTCTGAGAAGAAATGTAGATGGTCGTTCTTTTTTTAGCTGAGGAGGCAAAAATGACTTGGATTTATTTACTTATAGCGGGAACATTTGAAGTGGCTTGGGCAACAACAATGAAGTTGAGCCACGGGTTTTCAAATTTGAAGTTTACACTACTGACGATCATCGGAATGATTGCTAGCTTTGGTTTTCTTGCGCTAGCTCTAAAAAAATTACCTTTAGGGATTGCTTACCCAATTTGGACGGGGATCGGAGCCGTTGGCTCAATCTTAATCGGACTTATTCTATTCAAAGATAAAGTCCCACCATTAACTTGGCTTTTCATTGCCTGTTTAGTCGTGGGTATTATTGGAATAAAAGTAACAAGCGGTCACTAAAGATGATACAGTCTTTTAATTTTTTAGTATATAGATTTCATGATATAATAAGAGAATTGGTAAAAAATAAAAGAAATAGCAATAGAATAATCTATTTGCTATTTTTAATGAGGAGGAAAAAATGAAAAACAAAAAAAGCATGATGAATTTAGCAATTTCTAATCTGTTTTTAGTATTTTTGGGTGCAGGTTTAGTCATTCCTGTTTTGCCAACCCTTAAAGAACAAATGCACTTTTCAGGAACAACAATGGGAATGATGATTTCTATTTTTGCAATTGCTCAATTGGTTGCTTCACCAGTCGCTGGTGCTTTATCTGATAAAATTGGGCGCAAAAAACTCATTGCCATTGGAATGATTATTTTTTCTTTTTCTGAACTTTTATTTGGTTTAGCACAAGCGAAAACAGGTTTTTATATTTCGCGAGCGCTAGGGGGTGTCGCAGCTGCGATGCTCATGCCTTCAGTTACTGCTTATGTGGCTGATATGACCACAATTGCTGAACGTCCTAAAGCGATGGGGCTTGTTTCAGCAGCAATCAGTGGTGGCTTTATTATTGGTCCTGGAGTGGGTGGTTTTATTGCCCATTTTGGAATACGTGTTCCTTTTTATGTTGCAGCAATTTTAGCTTTCCTTGGTTTTATTTTAACTATCACAATTTTAAGAGAACCAGAGCGCACAATTGAAAGTCATCAAGAAATCGAAAAAGTTTCATTTTTTGATATTCTCAAAAATCCATTATTTGGTTCACTCTTTATTATAATTTTGATTTCATCATTTGGTTTACAGGCCTTTGAGTCAATTTATAGTATCATGGCAAGTATTAACTTTGGTTTTAGTATGAGTGAAATTGCTTTGGTAATTACAGTGAGTGGAATTTTAGCCCTCTTTTTCCAACTTTTCTTATTTGATGCAATCGTCAATAAAATTGGTGAACTTGGCTTGATTCAATTAACTTTCTTTGCCAGTGCAATCTTCATTGCTGTTATTGCCTTTACAAAATCAAATTTAGTCGTTGCTCTTTCTACATTTGTTGTTTTTCTGGCCTTTGATTTATTTAGACCGGCTGTAACAACCTATCTTTCAAAGCATGCGGGCAATCGGCAAGGGGCAATCAATGGCTTGAACTCAGCCTTTACGAGTTTTGGGAATATTTTAGGGCCAATGGCCGCGGGTTATATGTTTGACCTTAACCATTTATTTCCATATTATATCTCTGCGATTATTCTACTGGGAACCGGATTTTTATCACTATTCTTAAACAGAAAAAATTTCAGTAAAATCTAAATAAAACTTTCAATTTTATTATATTTATAACTACTACCTTGCAAAAAGTGGTAGTTTTTTCATAAACAAAAATTTTTTTGAATAAAAAAACCTCCTGATGTAATCTTATACAGTCAGGAGGAAAAGGAGTAAGCGTATTGGTCACTGGATTTTCTATAATTTTTTCAAATAGGGGAGAAAAATCCATTTATAAAAGGAGTCAAGGGGATTATTTAGGTCGCTCTCAAAGTTAAATTCAGGTTCTACAAGCCTTTATAAACCTGTTTCATAGAAAACCTCTTAAATTGAAAAATAAAATGGGACAAATTTGGGGCAATTATGGTATAAAATCATAGCTACGATTTAATCTCATTGAATTTTTGAGTTTATAAAGTTAAGGAACTAAGTATATTATTTTGGAAGATTTGAACAAAAAATAAACTAAAGAGTCATTAAGAATTGAACTAATGACTTTTTATTTTGTTAAGCTATATGTTTTTCTCTTTGTAAACTAATAATCAGTATTGAGCTTAACAAGGTGCTATACTTAATTTTATGAGATCACAGTCTCTGTTGTAGAATAGAAACCAAAATTGGTTTCTATTTTTGATTACTATTGTAATTTGGAATTAAAGTGATATACTTAGCTCATGGGTGGTTTAGCGAAAGCACCACACCTTCATCATTAGCTGCTCAATTGTGAGTAGCTTTTTTAAAATAATGTGTAGTGGTAAAGAATTAAGTTGCTAATAAGAGTGAGGAATGTCTAACGAATAAGAATAAAGAGAAAAAAGCGATTATAAGCTTACTATTTTTTGGGTTTGTAGTAAGTATATTAGTTATATACCTAGTAATAAGTTTTCTGATGTGAGAAAAATTTTGAGTTCTGTTCGCAAGAACATTTTTTAGTTAAATAATTATGCAAAATAGTTTGTGAACTATTTTTTTTAGTTATATTTGTGTCGTAGCTCTCCGTTTGAAAATCAATCATTAAAAACAGGAACCATGAAACATTTGACAAACCGCGAAGAAGAGATTATGGAGCAGTTCTGGGACCGAGGACCGCTGTTCATCAATGATATCCTGAAAGCGCTCGGCGATTTGAAACTGCACTATAATACGGTGTCTACGGTCGTGCGCGGCTTGGAGGACAAAGGATTTGTCGATCACGAGCAGTTCGGAAACACGTACCGTTACTTTCCGGTCATCTCGCGCGAAGATTTCAGCCGGATGTCATTGCAGAACATCGTAGGCAAGTATTTTAACCATTCCTATGCATCGGTGCTTTCGATGTTCGTCGAGGAGGAGAAAATCTCTGCGGAGGAGATCCGGGAGTTGATCGCACAGGTGGAGGCTCACTCCCAAAAAGAAAAGAAATGAAAGCTTTATTGATCTATTTGCTCGTTACGAGCGTTTGCACCGGCGTTTTTTACGGTTGTTTCCGGTTGCTGATGCGGAAAGAGACGTGTTTCGCTTTTAACCGGGCGACGTTGCTGCTGATCGTGATCCTGCCGCTGGCGATTCCCTTCCTTCCGTCGCCGGGCGGGTGGAGCTGGACCGGCGCGACGATTCCGGAAACGACGTTCGCGACTCGTTTGGACGGGTATTCTACGGCGCTTCCGCTGCCGGTCGCTAATTCGGGAATATCCCGTACCGGCGTTCCGGAAGATCGGGGAGCGAAAGAGCGTCCGGTGGTTCGGGATAGGGAGACGGTCGCCCGGGCGGCCGAAATTGTCGATGTCCCGGTCGTTTTGGTCACTCCGGTCGGGATCGTATTCTGGATCTACCTTTTCGGGGCCGGGGTGTCGTTTTTCATATTCGTTGTGGGGATGTTCCGTCTGTTCGGATGGCTCAGGCAAGCGCGTCCCAGGAGAGAGAACGGGGCCGAGGTGATCGTCTTGCCGGGGATGGTGTCGGCGGCTTCTTTCGGAAAATACGTGGTCATTTCCGACGAAGATTACGCGAACAACCGGGAGGAGATCCTGACCCACGAGCAGGGACACCGGCAGTTGGGACACGTGTTCGATCTGACGTTGCTTACCGTGGCGCAAATCGTCTTCTGGTTCAATCCGGTGATCTATCTGATCAAGCGGGATCTGCGTGAGATACATGAATACCAGGCCGACGATTATGCGTTGAAGCGTGGCGTCGACGCCCGTAAATACCAGATGCTGATTATCCGTAAAAGCGTCGGCCTGCAACATTTTGCACTCGCAACCAATTTCAATAACACCTATTGTCAAACCAAAAAACGAATTGCCATGATGAACACGATGAGAAAAAACGGAAGGATTTATTGGAAGTCGCTGGTTTACCTTCCAGTAGCGGCTTTGGCGCTGATGTCTTTCGGAATGGCCGGAAACAGCGATGCCGCCGGATCGCTGACCGTGCCGGAAGGGTGGATCAAAGCGGGCACCGCACCTGAAAATTATGAAATGGGGGTCGATCCGTCTGCGAAAAAAGATGGGAAGAACGTAGCTGTGATTCAGTCGGTCGAGGCTTTTCAGTCAGGCGTTGGAAAGTTCGGTACATTGATGCAGATGTGTCTTCCCGGCCAATATGCCGGTAAACGCGTTAAAATGACTGCGGATATCAAATCGGAAAATGTTACCGGTTGGGCTGGCATGTGGTTCCGGGTCGATGCGAAAAATTCCAGAAACAGTCTCGCTTTTGACAATATGCAGGGTCGTCCGATAAAAGGAACTACGGATTGGAAGCAATGTCAGATCGTACTCGATGTCCCTGCCGATGCGGGAAAGCTGGCCTACGGCGTATTGTTGGACGGAGAGGGAAAAGTCTGGTTC
>ENA-OPBW01000121-OPBW01000121.1-human-gut-metagenome-genome-assembly--contig:-NODE-121-length-72334-cov-7.590282_pt1 | contig 72334 bp, 66 predicted proteins | sample MGYA00241070_ERZ501456 | MGnify/ENA primary metagenome ERZ501456 (study PRJEB25962, sample SAMEA2042624) | human gut metagenome | biome: human gut; feature: human-associated habitat; material: faeces...
GCTTAAATTCAGTCGTATAACGCAAAATGTACCCTCCTTACTGGGTGTCCAGTAAGGAGGGTACATTTCATATTTAAGGCACTCCTTTTAATTATATATTGGAGATGAAATCAAATTATAAACTATAATGAAAAATTGTATATGACAGTTGACTTGAAATAGATTTTAAATCTTTCAGTAGTTCAGTATGTACAACTTTATCTTCGATTCTAGGCGTGGCTCCTGCCACACTAATGGCAAACCCTGGACTATCTTTGGATTGAAAGACGGGAACAGCAACACAGGATAAGCCAATTTCAATCTCTTCATTATCCATTGCATACCCTTGCTTTCTAATGACTGTCAACTCTTTCATGAGAGATTCTCGTGTCGTTATTGTGTTATAGGTTTTTCCAACAAGTGGAAATTTGAAAAGCTGATCGATCTCATTCTCGGATTTATAGGCTAGGAGACACTTGCCAATCCCAGTGCAATGCATATAATTTTTTATACCTATTTTAGTTGTGATTAATATAGATGAGGACGAAGACCCGACCTTATCAAGATAAATAACAGACCCAGAGCCAGAATCAATCGCACAATGACATGTTTCGTGATACTTTTGGGCTAATTCTTCTAAAAAGGGATGAGTCAAACTAATTAAGACGTTATTCATTTTAATGGCAGAAGCTAAGGTGAGAATCTTTGGCCCTAGAAAATATTTTTGGGTATCTTTGTTTTGCACTAGGTACCCGAGAGCTGTCAACGTATTGACCAAGCCAAAAGTGGTGCTTTTATTTAGATTTGATTTAAGCGAAATTTCCTTTAGACTCAACTCAGGAATATTGTCACCAAATAACTCAAGAATTGTTGCAGCTCGTTCAATTGATTGAATGATCTTAGTCGTCGGCATGAGTTCAATCCCCAATCTGTATAAATAATAATACCCGTGAAATCGATAGGTTAATTAATTTGAGTGCTTTGCACATTCTAATAAGGAAAATATAACATAATTCCATACTTTTTTCTAGGAATTTGGGAGGCCCCAATATTAAAAATTATCTGAATTATATGTTGACATGAAGAAGGAAAAAGAGTATATTTTGAAATGCAGAACATCGTTCTATATTATAAAACTAAAAACGGGAATGTAGAACGTACGTGTAACGAAAGGGGAGGTATTGATTATGGCAATTAAGTACAGAAGTAATGAAATTATGCATGGTGAGGATGCACCGTTTTATCGGTCCTTATTTAAAGCAATGGGTTATGCTGATGAAGAATTGGATCATAAACCGTTGATTGGTATTGCTAATTCTTGGAGCACAGCTTGCCCAGGTTCTTTTAACCTTGACAAAGTAAATGAATTTGTGAAAAAAGGAGTTTATAGTGCCGGCGGTACCGCTGTTGAATTTGGAACTATTGGATGTTGCGATGGTGTCGCACAAGGTCATATTGGAATGAATTTCATTCTTCCTTCTCGTGAAATTATTGCTAATTCTGTAGAGATTATGGTTCAGTCCCACCGCCTTGATGGTATAGTTCTCCTGTGTTCCTGTGATAAAATCGTTCCTGGTATGTTGATGGCAGCTGCTCGCCTAGATATTCCTGCTATTGTTTGTGTTGGTGGCCCGATGCTTGGTGGCATTGTATTTGATGGCAGAAAGTCGGATCTGACTTCTATTGATGAAGCTAAGGGCATGGTTGCAACGGGTGCAATCAGCAATGATGAATATAAGAGCCTCGAAAACACTGCTTGCCCAGGTTGTGGATCCTGTTCTTTCCTTGGTACAGCAAACTCCATGTGCTGCTTGTCTGAAGCATTGGGTATGAGCCTACCCGGCAGCGCGTTAATTCCTGCTCCATATGGTGAAAGACTTGCCTCATCCTTTAAAGCCGGCCGTCAGATTGTCGATCTTGTTAATAAAGGGATTAACGCACGGCAAGTTATTACAAAAGAGTCCATGAGGAATGCAATCAAGGTTATGATGGCCATTTGTGGATCCACAAATGCAGTCCTTCATTTAGCCGCAATTGCTAATGAAGCTGATCTCGATATGAATGTTGTAGAAGAGTTTAGAGAACTGAACAAAGTTACACCTCAGATTGCGAAAGTAAATCCTGCTGCTAAATGGGATATGGAAGACTTCTATAAGGCTGGTGGCATTCCTAGAGTCATGACCAGATTAGGCAATTTGTTGGATCCCTCTTGCCTTACCTGCACTGGAAAAACTGTAAAGGCCAATTTGGAAGGATTCCATTATCAGTACCCTGATAATCCTGAAATTATTAAAACTGTTGAAGCTCCGTTCTCTAAAACTGGTGGCATTGCCGTCTTGCAAGGAAACCTGGCGCCTCATACGGCTATCTCAAAACCTGGTGCAATTGATCCCAAGCTTCATCGTTTTACTGGTAAAGCAAAATGCTTCAACTCCGAAGAAGAGGCAGAGGAGGCCATTCTTGGAGGGAAAATCAAGGAAGGCGATGTTGTGGTAATTCGTTATGAGGGCCCTAAGGGTGGTCCTGGTATGCGTGAAATGTTTAAAGCGATGAAGTATATGTATGGAGTTGGCCTTGCTAAGAAGGCAGCTCTCATTACAGATGGTCGTTTCTCAGGCACGAATAATGGCTGCTTCGTAGGACATATCTCACCAGAAGCTGCTGAAGGCGGTCCTATTGCCATTGTTGAAGATGGTGATGAAATTTCCATTGACGTTATTGAAGGCAAACTTACATTGCATGTTTCTGATGAAGAAATTAAGAAACGTTTTGCTTCTTGGAAGCGTCCGCATAAAGACATTCCTAAAGGATACCTTAGACTTTATTCCAAAGTCGCATCTTCTGCAGATAAAGGCGCAATCATAGCTGATGAAGAGGTGTAAACGATGGCAAAGTTCTACACTGCTGTTGTGACAATCTTTAATAAGGATGGATCACTGGATTATAACGGCAACAAGGCCGTTTATGAAAATTTAATTCGCAATCATAGCGATGGTATTGTTTTAATGGGGAGTACGGGTGAGTTTTTTAACCTCACCCTTACCCAAGCAAAGGATCTGGCTGCATTTGCCTTGAAAACGGTTAATCATCAGATGGATGTAATCGTAGGTGCGTCTCGTATGATTCCTTCTGAATCCGTGGAGTTGGGGAACTTTGCACTTTCGCAAGGGGCAGATGCCGTAATTGTTATTAGTCCGTATTATTTTAAACTCTCCGATGCTAATATTGAAAATTATTATGATCAAATTGTACCAAATATTCATGGCCCTGTTTACTTATATAACTTTCCTGGATGCACAGGATATGATTTAAAACCGGAGATTGCACTGCGTCTCAGAAGAAAATATGCGAACCTTAAAGGATATAAGGATACAATTGATAATTTTGCTCACACGAGAGATTTGTGCCTTACTATGCATCGTGAATTTCCGGATTTTGAGGTCTATAGCGGCTTTGATGACTGCTTTGTCCCTAATTACCTAGCTGGAGGAAGCGGTTGTATTGGGGGGCTTACCAATATGTATCCTGAACTTTTTGTAGCACTTACAAAGGCCTTGAATGAAGGGCGTTGGCATGATGTTGAAATTATGCAGCATAAGGTAAACCGAATGATGGAGTTATTTGAAATTTGTTCTCCATTTCTGACTGCTGTAAAACGTGCCATGAAAATTAGGGGACTCATTGAAAACGAGTATGGAAGCAGTCCTTTTGTCGTAGCGACTGATGCTGAAGATAAAAAGATCCGAAAATTATTAAAGGATCTCGATTTGCTATAAGGGGTGTCAATTATGACTATTACTGCATTGGGTGCTGTTATTAGCCTAGTAGTTGCAATTGCTTTGATTATTTACAAATTTCCACCAGTATATGGAATGATGTTAGGCGCAATTGTTGGTGGATTAGTTGGTGGAGCAAGTCTAGCCTCAACAATTGGATTTATGGTCAAAGGGGCAAGTGGTATGACGTCTGGCATACTACGCATTATTGCCGCAGGTATGCTTGCGGGATTCTTGATTGATTCTGGTTCGGCGCAGACAATTGCACATTTTATCGTTAAAAAGATGGGTAAGAAGTTTTCCCTCCTCGCAATCATTGTAGCTGCTTGGGTTCTTCAAGCTGTAGGTACTTTTGGCGATGTTGTTGTAATTATTGTGGCACCAATTGCCTTGGATATTGCCTGCAGAACAAATTACTCCAAGGCGGCTGCATCAATTGCACTGATTGGCGGTATTCACGCTGGTAATGTTGTTTCTCCGAATCCTAATACCATTGCACTTTCAGAAAACCTTGGACTTCCAATGACTTCGGTTATTATGGCTGGATTTATTCCTGCGCTAGTCGGACTTGCCATAACTTACATATTTGTATTGATGTTAAAGGAGTATGGTGAGAAAGTTGATGAATCTTCACTGGAAGTACCGCAAGGTGAAGAAGGACTTCCTCCTTTTAGTAAAGCCATTATTGGCCCGGTTTTTACAATAGTGCTTTTAATGTTAAGACCGATTGTAGGTATTACTATTGATCCGATTCTTGCCCTACCGTTGGGCGGAGTAGTAGGTACCATCGCTAATGGACAAACGGAGAAGATGCTGCAGTATGCCACAACCGGTATTTCTAGAATGAGTGGAATTGTTCTGCTTCTCTTAGGAACGGGGACGATTGCAGGAATCGTATCTAACTCTGCACTCAAGGAACTATTGATTACATCAGTAGATGCCTTAGGAATGCCAGGATATATCTTGGCTCCACTTTCCGGTATTTTAATGGGTGGAGCAACAGCGTCTTGTGTAGCCGGCGCAACCGTAGCTTCGCAAGTATTTGGGCCGACAATTCTCTCCTTTGGTGTAACACCAGTACAAGCGGCTGCTATGATTCATACCGGATGCTGTGTGTTTGATTGTTTGCCACATGGTTCCTTCTTCCATATCAGTGCAGGTACTTTGCGCATGAGCATCAACGAAAGAATGAGAGTGCTTCCTTATGAATCTTTAATTGGTTTTGGTATGACCGTTGTTGCGACGATCATTTATGGATTCCTTGGTTTTACTTTTTGATGTATTTTTATCTATCTTTATGATATGAAAATGATTGTATGGGTAGAATGAATGCTATCCATCGAGTGGAAAAATGGGCTGTGAAATAATAGCACCCCATACAAATAGACCCATCCGATTCAATTGAACCGGATGGGTCTATTTGTGGTAAACTTCATTTATCAGGTATAAACCAACCGTAATCTATAGTACTCCTAAGCAAGTTTTTTTATCATCCTTTTTTCAGATTGCCAGACTATTACGAATCCAGGTTTCACATTCGACAGATTCATGAAGGAAATCAATGTAAATAAGTTTCTGAGCGATATCCCCTCGCATAAATTGGGCCGTATTAGATATAATCCCGTCAATATGCTGAAAACTGTTCTGTTTGGCTTTATGGATGAAGGATACATTTCTCTTCGGAAACTAGAAGATAACTGCAAAGTCAATCTTCGTTATCAATATCTCATGGATGGGAAAAAGCCATCCTATCGAATTTTTTGGTTACTTTATCAACGATGACCTCGGAGAAAAGGCTGAAGCACTTTTTGAGGAAATCAACAAAAGCATCATCCTCAAAGATCATGTCGATCTGGAACACGTAAATATTGACGGCTCCAAGTTGGAGGCCAATGCCATAAATATACCTGGATCTTGAAAAAGCAACCGTAAAGTCCAGATATCTTCTTTACGAGAAAATCTCTGCCCTCTTCACCCAACTCAATGTGGCATTAAGTTCCTATGGGGTAAAGGTTGAAATCAATGCCGAATACGCGCCTGAGTACATCGAACTTGTTCTGGATGAGCTAAAACGGCTCTGGGGATTGGATGAAAAGGCCTTTGCCCACGGCCACGGACACCATAAGACCTTTGAACAACGGAGCTATGAAACGCTCCATACTTACCTGAAAAAGCTCATGGAATACGGTATGAAGATGGCTGTCTGCGGAGAAGTCAGAAACAGTTATTCCAAGACGGATCCATCTGCCATATTCATGCGTATCAAGAAAGCCTATATGGACAATGACCCGCTGTTCCCTGCCTACAACGTCCAGGTTGGAGTCGCTGATGAATACATTGTTGTCCTTGATGTGAACCAGTACCGTTCGGAGATGGATTGCTTTGCTCCCCTCATGGAAAAGTTCCATAAGTTATACGGTAAATATCCCATGTATCCCGTGGCAGATGCGGGATATGGCTCTTACAACAACTATTTGTACTGCAAGGAACACGGTATGAAGTGCTACATGAAATTCCTGATGTTTTTACAAAGAAACAAAGGACAAGAAGTACCATAACAATCCATTCCGAGCCGTAAATTTTCAGATTGGTGAAGATGGTGATTTGTCTCAACGGAAGACGTTTCCATTTCGTATACAAAAAGAAGGTCCCGAGGAACAATTATGGCCGGATGCAGGAAGTTTACGAATGCGAGGACTGCAGCGGGTGTCCCTGTGCTGACCGCTGTAAAAAGAAGCCTGACAACAAGAAATTAAACTTAAACAGGGAACTGACAGTCTTGCATGAAGAGGTCTTGAGGAATCTGACGGATACCTATGGGATCCTCCTGAGACGTAACCGTGCAATCCAGGCAGAAGGTACCTTTGGGATTATGAAAAATGACTGAGACTACAAACGAATTGTCCACAGAGGATTAGAATCCGTGATGATGGAAGTTATTTTGGTTTCTATCAGGCACAACTTGTACAAGTATTACAACAAGCAACGACGAATTTGCACCAAAGCGGCATAATAAAAAAAGAGATGATTTGGGTAAGGGGGAAGTACGCCTTCTTTACCCTATTTTTCTATCTCGAGCAGGAAAAAGACGCAACAAAGGGGCTATGAAGAAATGATAGATTCATTTCTTCATAGCCATTTCTTTATTTTTTTATGATAAATTTCTCATTTTTTTATTTATATAATCCCCTGCAATTCTTTTAACTGCCCTCTACAATTGTAGTTAGTTGAGATAGACATTTTTAGTGTTATTTCAGCAGTTCTAAGTTTACTTGGGAATGAAGGTAAGGGTCTTGGAATATCTGGAATGACACGCTAAGAGTTATAGCCCATATCCAGAAGTTATAGGTTTGGAATCAAAAGAAATTTTAGAATATTATAAAAACAAGGAAATGCTAGCATTGGATTTGTAAAACATAAGTCATGTAGTTTCTTACCTTGTTCAAAAACTAATTAAGGGGGGCGTCTTTATGAAAGATGGAACAAAGAAGATGGCACTACACGTAAAAATTTTTATAGCTTTGTTCCTAGGTATTGGATTCGGATACGTCCTGAATTTTATGGGAGGTGTGAGTAATCCAATTATTAATAATTATATTCTACCATTTTTACAATTTTTGGGGGATCTTTTTCTGAAATCTATTAAGATGGTAGTTGTTCCTCTTGTTTTCTTTTCGATTGTTGATGCCGCGTTGTCTCTAGGAGATCTAAAAAAGTTAAAGAGTATCGGGATTAAAACGGTATGCTTTTTTTTGGGAAGTTCTGCATTAGCAGCAACTATTGGGCTAATATTCGCAAATTTGATAAAACCTGGTAAAGGGGTACTTCTTTCTGGCAATGTGACGAAAGTTACAGTTAAGGAATTACCAGGCTTTTATAAAACAATTCTGGACTTAATTCCGAATAATCCATTTCAGTCGTTGTCTAACGGTGACATGATGCCAATCATCGTATTTGCATTATTAATGGGCTTTGCAATCATCAAGCTCGGTGATAAGGCGAAGGGGCTTGCCGATGTAATGAGTGCATTATCGATGGTTATGTTCAGCATTATCAATATTATTATTGCATTGATTCCTTATGGTGTATTTGGGCTGATGGCTGTTGCTATGGCCCGATATGGGACTGCAATTTTCGGACCTGTGCTAAAGTTTATTCTCGCTGATTACTTATCCCAAGGAACAATGGTAGCTGTTGTATATAGTGTCTTTCTTATTGGTATAGCAAAGGTAAATCCTCTTGCATTCTGGAGAAAGGCTATTCAACCTTATATCATTGCTTTTAGCACCTGTACTTCATCGGCAGCGCTTCCTGTTTCCATGGATATTGCCCCAAAGAAGCTTGGAGTCCCTAGAGATATTTCCAGCTTTGTTCTTCCATTAGGGGCGACTGCTAATATGAACGGAACCTGCATCTATTTTGGGATTATAGTTATTTTTGCGAGCCAGCTATATGGGATAGATTTATCTCTGCAACAACAAGTGCTTCTTGTCCTTCAGGCAACATTTCTTAGTGTAGGGTGTGCAGCAACTCCACAGATTGGTTTAATCATTTCGATTACTTTATTGACTCAAATGGGACTTCCGCTAGAAGCTACAGCTCTTGTAGCTGGAATATATCGGATTATTGATCAGGCGCATACGGCAACGAATTCTTCCGGTGATTTAGTCACATCAGTTTGTATAGCGGCAATGGAAGGCGAACTTGATCGTGAAGCTTTGAATGATCCAAATCATGGTAACAATGTTTCAACGGTGGCTTAATATAAAATGTGCACATAGGTAGTTAGGAGGTAAAATTATGGAAGACAATAGAATTATTGAATGCATTGAAAGAGCGGACTATCTGATGGGCAATCTTATGGGTGTCAAAGCCGGAGAAGAAGTTTTAATTGTTATTGATCCTCAGACGGATATGAGAATGGCCAATGCTATTGCTGGAGCAGTTTCTCGTCTGGGTGCTGAATATGGTATTTATATGATGCCAATTAGGGGGAAGGATAAGGCTACTATTTTTCCAAAATCCCTTGAACTTGGCATGGATGCCTGTGATGTATTTGTAGGTATGACTACTGCGTCCGGCGCAGCTATTTACAATAACCATCTGAAAGAGTTGATCAATGAAAAGAAACTTCGTGAAGTTTCCATCTGCCTCAGAAGTATTGATAACTTTACTCGAGGCGGTGCATTGGCAGACTATGAAAAAGTTTATGCGGATGGTGAAAAACTCCAAGAAATCTGGAGAGGAAAGAAGACGGCTCATATCGTAACGCCGGCCGGGACAGATCTCTATATGGAAATGAACCAGATGGAGCCAATCATTGAATGCGGGATTGCACGCAATCCCGGAGATGCGATGGCATGGTCTGATGGTGAAGTATCTCTTGGACCCGTCATTGGTACAACACATGGCAAATTAGTGATTGATGGACCAATCTGCTACTATGGATGTCCGACAATTCCGGTTGAACTCAAGATTGAAGGTGGGCGTATCGTAGAAGTTGTTGGCGGTGATCCTAAGATTTGTAAAGAAATTCGCCGCCAGATTGCGGAAGTAAAGGACAGCGACAATATTGCAGAGATTGGTTTGGGATTGAACCCTGCATGCCTTTTTAACGGTGACTTTGAAGAAGAAAAGAAGGCACGCGGCACCTGCCATATTGCCATGGGGAATGGGTTCTATTATGGTCAGCCAGCAAGAAGCACTGTACATATCGACATGGTGCAATACAATCCTACTGTTATTTTTGACGAAGGTGCACCGACGGAAACTCTTATTGTAAAGGATGGTAAGGTTGTCTGCTTAGGCGATAAATAAATTGAAATCTAAATAATAGGGAACGATGTCCTACAGTCTTCTAATTAGGTGAACTCTTTCAAACCTTTAATAACCTGTATGACCTCGTTCCCATTATTTGTATCTAAAGGGAGGTCCTTATTATGTCGAAGAAAACTTTAGTAAAAATTGCACTTGGCCAGTTCGAATCTATTCAAGGTAATACCGCAGCTAATTTGAATAAGATGACTGAAATGATAAATAGGGCAGCTTCTGAAAATGCGGATCTTATTGTTTTTCCGGAGCTTGCTTATACTGGTTATTTTTGTAAATCACTGGAAATGCAGCAATTGGCAGAGCCACAGAATGGTCCGTTTGTACAAACACTTTGCCGAATCGCAAAAGAAAAGAAAATTCATATTATTGCTGGGTACGCTGAATCCTGTGAAGTTCCAGGACGAATTTATAATTCGGCTATTTTTATTGATGATAATGGTGTTGTAATCGAAAACATGCGAAAAGTTTATGCTTGGGGTCAGGAAAAACTCAAGTTTCGTGAAGGGGACAGATTCCCTGTTGTTAATACAAAGTTTGGGAAAGTTGGCATGCTGATTTGCTATGATGTTGAATATCCTGAACCTGCAAGAATTGAAGCTCTTAAAGGGGCTCAAATCATTGTGGACTGCAGTGTCTGGAGCATTAATCCGGCAGAACATAGATGGCATGTTGATCTTCAAGCAAATGCTCTGTTTAATCTTCTATTTACAGTAGGGTGCAATACGGTAGGCGAAAATATTTGCGGAAGTTCAATGATTGTCGGTCCTGATGGAGAAGAACGGGCGGTTGCGTCTAGAACGGAGGAAGAGCTCTTAATCCATGAAATCGATTTAAATGAGATCATAGAAATCAGAAGCAGAATTCCTTATATGAATGATTTTAAAGAATCAACTTTTTCTATGGATGCGGTCAAAAAGTATTAATATGGATAAGTAAAATTCTTGTAACAGATGGTAATTAAGGGGGACGAGAATTATGACATCCAGCGCAAATGAAAATAAAGTAAAGAGTCAGTATGAGGAAGGTGCGCTTAAAGTTCGTAAATTAACGTCGACACAAGTAATCTTTACAGTTGTGGGATGTGGCGTTGGGTCTGGATGCTTGGGAACCGCTTATGGAGCTAGATTTGCGGGTTTTCCTGTTATTGCATTTTGGCTTATTGTGTCTGGTATTACAACATTATTTTCCATGTATTATGTTGCAGAGGCAGCTCTGCGAACAAGAAGAATGATGCAGCTCCCAGGTCTAGCTGAACGCTATGTTGGACCTTTAGGTAGAATTCTGATTTTTTTGGCTGTAACACTCAATTCATTTAGCTGTCTGATTGCTTATTTTAATGGTAGTGGGAGTATCTTAAATAAATTACTAGGAATTCCCGAATGGGCGGGAACCCTAATGTTTCTAATTCCTGGTATGTTTGTTGTCTATTTTGGCCTTAAAGCAGTTGGGATGGCAGGAGAATATCTGTCCATTGCTATGACCCTTATGCTCATTATTTTGTGCGGAGCATCTCTCATCAGCAAAGACGCAAACTATTCCAGATTGTTTACTTCAAATTGGTACTATGCAGTTCCAGTATTTAATATTGCCGCTTTTAGTTACATTGGACAGTATCTTGTCCCTGATCTGGCAAGAGGGTTATCACATGAACCGGAAAAATTAGCACCTGCTATGCTAATAGGCCAGATTATTACGATGTTGTTATTGATTTTAGTCCCGCTTGGATGTTTTGTTATTCAGCCTGCGGATAGGATTACGCAGGTAGCCACGATCGCTTGGGGTGAAGCTTTAGGTCAGTGGGCACTGTACACTGCAAATATTTTTGCTCTTATTGCAATGTTCACATCTTTCTGCCCTATTTCTCAAACTCTGATTTCAAGTATTGTAGACTTTTTTAAATTTGAATCAGATTCTGATGCGAAGTACCGTGCGCCAATCATGATCGTGATTTATTTAGTACCGTTGGTACTTGTACTTGGAAAATTCGTTAGTTTCGTGGATGCACTATATTTCTCTGGAACATTTTGTGCTGCCATTATGGCTATATTGCCAGTCTTTATGGTAAATAAGGCAAGAAGAGAAGGGGACATCGAGCCTGTGTGGAATTGCGGCTGGATGGCAAGCACACCTATGGAAATACTGATTGTCTTACTTTATGGAAGCACGGTTTTCTATGCCATTTTTAGTGTGTTTGGTTTGCTACCAGCCGGATGGTAATTTCTACCTGTATATCTTCGGCTTCTCCATCTAAGTTTTTATAGATGGAGGAGCTTTTAAATTATGGATAATTGTATTTGCCTCATTGATGACTTTTGTGATTTAATTTAAGAAAATATGAATTAAGAAAAGAGGAGGTGATTTTTTGCTTGAAAAGATGGAGTATGTCTATGCAGTGTATAAAGAAAGAAGCTTCTCTAAAGCTGCAAAAAAAATGTTCATCAGTCAACCCGCGCTAAGTAAAATGGTGAAAAAGGCAGAACAAAATATTGGCGCACCTATTTTTGATCGTAGTACGATTCCTGTATCTTTAACCCCCGAGGGGGAAAAGTATATCAAAGCTGTCGAATCAATTTATCAAATTGAAGATAATGTGATGCGGTATTTTAAAGATTTGAATGAACTTAAGATAGGAAAGATATCGTTAGGCGGTTCATCCTATTTTTGTTCGTTTGTTTTTCCTGGTATGATTCGTTACTTTAATAACACTTATCCTAACATAAAATGCGATTTAACAGAAGGCAATGTAACTGAATTAAAAGGTGGTTTAATTCAGGGAAATCTGGATTTAGTATTGGAAACAGCCCTAAAGAGTGATGAAAAAGTAGACAATATATTTTTTAGAACAGAACATATTGTTGTGGCGGTTCCAAACCAGTTTAAAATTAATAATAAGCTACGTAGATATGTGATTCAGAGAGAGCAGATTGTTGATCATTCTTTTTTGAAATCTACGGTTTTACCAGTGCCACTATATGCGTTGAAAGATGTTCCTTTTATAAAGATGAAGCCAGGAAATGATGTGTATCATCGATCGACTAAAATTTGTGCAGATGCCGGATTTGAAATGCATGTAAATATGTACGTCGATCAGGTAATGACATCATTGAATATTGCTTCAGCAGGCTTGGGTGCTTTATTTGTTCGGGCAGATATAGTAAAATGCTTGCCAACGCTAAATAACTTGTGCTTCTATAAAATCGATCATCCACTTGCAACTAGAAAAATAAATTGGGCAGTAAAGCGTGGCACATATCTTTCCAAAGCCGCTAAGGCCTTTATGACGCTTGCAAAGTATGCAAATCCATTTGAGATTTATGATGTTGAGTAGATGTATATAAAATAATCTGGATTATGTTAATTTGGATTTTTAATGATTTTTGGTCGGTTTTCCAAAGGCTTTGAAATATCACAATTGTATATTTTATAACCGCGGGATATTTACGCATGTACGAGACAATATAGGGCGCTTAAGATCAAAATGATAATTATGTTGTGTATGAACTAAGTAAGAAATATGAAAGTGAGCAATACCCATTACTGTATTCTCGCGTATGGTCGCTAAGTAATTTTTACCTAATCAACTCTCCTTTAGCTTAGTTCTTTAATGGTTATCAGGCAGTATTCTTAGCTATACCCATGCTTATTTTGCTATTTGTACAAACAGTAATTTTGGCTCTTTGTCAAATTTTGGGGTGCTAAAGTGTCTATGCACTCCTGGAGAGGACATGCACTGAAGACAGTGTGTGTCCTTTTTCGTTGCGTGTTTTAATGTACAAAATCCTATGACGAAAGCACTCAAATGTTAGAGGCCAGCAGAAAAAGCCAAATAAGGGAGTGTACAATGTTTTGTGCAATAGCTGATTTACACAAAATATTTTACACTCCCCTCGTTACCACAGATTTCAGTAAATTCCATCATTTTACTCATAATTTACTTTTGTTTTCTTCTCGTTTTATACCTAAAAATATCCATTTTAAGCGTACAAAGTTGTCGAAAATAGACTTTCACAATCCGATAAAACCCAATAAAACTATCATTAATACTTATATAATCCACCTTGTAGTCATATCAGTACCCGTATTAAAAATGCAGTATAAAACTGTAAAAATCTTTACGCAAAATTATCATAAAATCCTTGCAATAAAATTTTTTTAAATCATAGTTGACGAATATACTTTCTTGGAGTAGGATAACGGCAATTGGTTTTGGATCCGAAATAAAAATTTCATATAGGAAAAGCGATGAACAAAATAAGTACACGCATGGACCGGATACAGAGAGACAGGTCACCGGCTGAAAGCCTGTTTGAACGGAAAGTGCGATGGAATGCCTTTGGGAGCTGGGAGACCGAAATGAGAGTAGGCAGCCACGCAGGACCTGCGTTACGGGTGTGAGTGATACTGCTTAGGCAGTATTAACAGAGTGGAACCGCGGACCACCGTCTCTGTCATAGGGGAGGGTGGTCTTTTTTCAATATTAGATTATGGTTAATTTATAAATTAGTATCGAATAGAATAATTATAGATATTTGCAAACATATAAATTGAATGCAAATTAGAAAAATCAATCAATTGTATTAAAATTTTATTGACAGCTAGTAATACTAGTGATATACTTAATAATGCGATTATTCTTATTATTAAGAAATTTTTACTCGCCGTGTAATCACAGAAAATATTTCGAGAAAAATGAATACTTGGTTATGAGGTCCTATATATAGATCACTAATAAAATGACTTACATGTTATCCATTAAAGGGGGTGAAGTGAAATAGTCTAATTTATTGTGAATCATCTTTTTCTGGTAATCTTGTTTCATTATCTACCTATCATTTTCGGAAAGGATGTCAAAAATGGATAAGTATTCAAAAAGAGAGAGACTTGCAATGACATTAAAGGGAATTATTCCGGATCGGCCTCCTATTACGGCCTATCGGCATTTTCCTGTTGATGAGGGAAAGAAAGATCGTCTAATTGATGTCATGATTAAATGGCAGGAAGAGTATGATTGGGATTTCATCAAACTGCATCCACCTGCAGTCTATATGCAGGAAGTGTGGGGGGATACGTTTGACTTTGATAATTATTACCAAGAAGTCTTTCCGACAAAGACGGGTAATACCTATGGCGAAGTCAATTTATCCATGTTTACTCCGCAAAATGCAGATAATCCTTATTTAGCAGAGCAGGTAGATATGGTCCATCAGGTTGTGGAACATTTTCATAAAGAGCTCCCGGTATTCCAGACGATGTTTACGCCGCTTCAGACCATCTCTGGCGTGTTTGACTGTCAATTTATTCGACGTCATTTCCCCGCAGACCGAAATCAGAATGACATCTTTAGGATGATTAAAGACGAACCCAAAGCCCTTCAGGAAGCACTTTATAATATTACGCAAACCTATATCGCTTATTGGAAGAAACTTCATGATGCAGGGGCGGAAGGTCTTTTCTATGCAGGCGTTTCTTGGGCTAGAGAAGGGCTGATGACGCTGGAAGAATGGGAAACTTATGTTGCCCAGTATGACAGAATGTTCCTTAACGAGGTTCATAAGGATGGCGGCCTTGTTATATATCATACCTGTGGAATCACGAGCAATCCGCAGCGGTTTGCTGATTTTCCTATTGATATTCTTCACTGGGATCAAGGCGCACAGAATCCTTCTATCAAGGAGAGTCTTTCTTTCCTCAAGGGAATTACGCCCATGGGTGGAGTAGATGAAATGATTTTTGGTAACCACGCTGAAGCTAAGATTAAAGGACTCACAGAAAAATGTCTCGAAGAAAATAAAAATGTTCCATACATTCTTGCTCCTTATTGTTCTGTTTCCGTCCATTCCAGTGATGCGGAACTTCGAGCATTCAGGGATGCTGTAAAATAATCTGTAAGATTTGTGGGAGGATTTGACTTATGACAACTCAAGCAATTATAACTGTTGCTGTGTTTTTGTTTACAATGATTGCTCTTATTAAGCAATTTATTCATCCAATTCTTTTAGGGGCACTGATTCCCTGCATTCTTGTTGCTGCTAAAATAATTCCTGGCGGTTCTGCCTTTATGCAGTTCGCAAATACCACGGTTGTATTTTTCTTGGGATTGACTGTCATCGGGGAAGCTCTTTTTAAGAGTGGGCTTGCTGATTATATCGGTGGAAAAATCATCGGTTTTTTAGGGAAAACTGAAAAAGGCCTGATTGTGGGTACTGGTATTGTTGCTGGTGGATTGTCTGCATTCTTGAATGATACAGGGTCCTGTGCATGCTTGATGCCGATTGTAGGAGCTATGGCTGATAAATCTGGGGTTTCTAAATCCAAGCTTTTGATGGCACTTGCTTATTTTTGTTCCTTGGGCGGCACGATTACCCTGATTGGAACGACTCCACATATTGTAACGAACGGGATTTTGACGAATATGTCCTTGCGTAACTTTACCTTTTTTGAATATGCATATATTGGTATTCCTCTTCTAATTGTCGGTACAATTTATATGATTTTCGTTGGGACTAAGCTTCTGCCAGATAAGGAAATCACCATTAAGGGTGAAGGAAGAAAGGCCCAACACAATAAAAAGAATATGACCATTGTTGGTCTGATTTTCGTTGCAGTTGTTATCGGCATGGGCATCAATATTATCCCGCCTCATGTTGTTGGTGTAATTGGCGCTATTGCCGTTGTATTGACCGGTTGCCTTGACGTAAAGGAAGCTGTGTCTTCTTTCAGCACAACGACGGTATTTCTTGTAGGGGGAATATTCCCTCTGAGTACGGCGCTTGTCAAAACAGGGGCCGCGAAATATTTTGTTGATTTGCTTCAGCCAATCCTTTCCGGTCTTTCTCCAATCATCCTAATTGGTGGAATCACGCTTATTATGCTTGTCCTGACTCAGTTCCTTTTGAATTCGTCGGCAACGGTTCTAATGCTCCCAATCGCTATCATGGCTTGCCAGGCTGGTGGTATCAACCCGCTTGCCGGTGCAATGGCCGTTTCAGTTGCAGCTTCTGGTGTATTTACAACTCCTTTTGGGACAGGACCTAACTTACTTGTATGGGATGCTGGTGGCTACACCATGAAAGATTATATGCGTTGCGGCCTTCCTCTCATGTTACTTTTCTGGATTGTTACAACGCTCCTTTGCTATGTGTTGTATTTGTGATAATCGCATAAATAAGGTACAATATAGTGGCCGTTCTTTAAGAATGGTCACTATATTTTTAGGAGGTATTCATGAGTTCATATTTAATTCTTTTTGGACTTGCATTATTAGGGTATGTAGCACATAATTCTACGGTGACAATATCTGCATTGGCGCTGATTGTGATGCGGGCTGTTTTATCTGATAGCCGTCTTAGTTATTTTGGGAGTCATGGACTTAACTGGGGCATGATTCTTTTAACTGCAGCCATGATTACGCCAATTGCACTAGGGAAAATTGGAATTAATGATATCTTGAACGTCTTTAAATCGCCTGCAGGCATTGCCTCAGTTGTTGTCGGCATCGTCGTTGCAATCTTGGGAAAATGGGGCGTTGACGTCATGACGAATGAACCCCAGATTGTTGTTTCTATTTTAGTTGGGACGATTATCGGCGTTATTTTCTTCAAAGGGGTACCGGTAGGGCCTATGATTGCAAGCGGGATCTTTTATATGTTTCTGCAGATCTTTACGAGAATTTTTGGCTCATAATACCAGAATTTTGGTATCACCTTATTCTTTTTAGGAAGGATAAGGTGATATTTTTTATTATACAGATATATTCCGGTGATGAGGTGAAAATAACTCCTGATTTTTCACTGTTAGAAGGTTAAAAGGGTATCAGTTCACCGATATAACAAACGGTGTGAGTAAACAATCTCACACCGTTTGTTATATTGATTTTTAATTATTTTTACTCCTAATTTTCGACAAATAACGATAAATCGTTGCTTGTGAACACTTTAGAGTGGAAGCGACTAGTGGAATCGTTCCTTTTAACAAAAAGATGCCCTTTTCGTCAAGCTGCTCAATAATTCGAATTTTCTCTTTTTGTGATAGTTTGGTAGCATCGACATTTTTTGGCATGGCATCATTTAGTGCAGCTTTAGCTGTATCTTCTATACTGTTGTGGAAAGTTTCCATATTCTGCTTAGCACTATTAGAAACGGGGAGTTCAATATTCCTGATAATTTCAACGTTACTCGCAAGAGATGGTTGCTGGCTATTATTCTGTCCTAATATGGTTTTCGGAATTTCTTTGAAGGAAAAGAAGCTAGGCTGATCATTTACGTAGTTATCAGGGTGACAGAGACTATACACACTAGAAGATAGGGCCCTAAATCGGGAATCATCAAAATTAATACAGAGCAGTCCAACTAATTCATTCTGTTCGTTTTTGATAAAAAACGTCGAACAGCGCAGAAGACGACCGCTTGCAGATACCCCCCGATAGTTCATTTTCCAATTTTCTTCTACATATGCTTTATTGGCAATAATATCTAGTGCAACATTTGTAAGAGGTGCACCCACTGTTCTTCCGCTTATTTGACCATTTGCTATGGCAACTACGCATGGGGTAGGCCGATCAATTTCATGGAGTACAATTTCGTAATCGGGACCTAATGTCATACCTAAAAATTCAACTAAGTGAGTGAATCGAGTTAATTGTTCGGGTGCCATTATGCACGCCACCTTTCCCCTTGAAGTCATCATGATTCCTTACCCTTTTATTCTACACGGAGCACAACAAAATAACAAGGAAATAATAATAAGTTATTATAATTTCTCAAATTGAACAATATTTTAAAAAAAATAAAATAATTTAGAATTATATGAGAAAAATATTGACAATTTGCTAGAAAAGCAATAAAATTTAATTGAAAAAGAGATAATGATAATAAATTATTATTACATCATCTCAAACGGATACTGTCCGCTAGTCATTTTTTTATGATAACCGGGGTATCTCTTACATCAAAGGGCATATGCCCAATTTTAGGAGGTCATATTATGAAAGAGTATCCGTTGAATGTTCCTGCACCCCATCGTTTCACTTATTCTGTTCGGCACATTCCTTCTGTGACGGTAGAACAACGTGAAAGAGCTTTGAAAGCAACTCACTACAATGAGTTCGCATTTCCCTCTGGTATGCTGACTGTTGATATGCTCTCTGATTCCGGTACGACAGCCATGACAAACACCCAGTGGGCATCCATGTTTCTTGGTGATGAAGCATACGGACGCAATACGGGCTATTATGTGTTGCTTGATACGTTCAGAGATATTTTTGAAAGAGGCGGGGAAAAGAATTGGAAAAAGGCCCTGGATCTTGTTCGGACTGATTGCCGTGATGTTGAAAAGATGATGGATGAACTCTATCTTTGTGAATACGAAGGCGGTTTTTTCAACGGCGGTGCTAAACAAATGGAACGCCCTAATGCCTTTATTATTCAACAGGGCCGTGCTGCTGAATCGGTATTGATGGAAATTGTTCGTAATATCCTCAATAAGAGAGAACCAGGTAAAAAGTTTGTTATTCCTTCCAATGGTCATTTTGATACAACTGAGGGAAATATCAAACAAATGGGTTCTATTCCTCGGAACCTTTACAATAAACAGCTTCTGTGGGAAGTTCCTGAAGGCGGCACTTACGAGAAGAACCCATTTAAGGGTAATATGGATATTTCGAAACTGGAGGAACTGATTAAAGCTGTTGGACCAGAAAATGTACCTCTTGTATTCTGCTGTATTACTAATAATCCTGTCTGCGGACAGCCGGTTTCCATGCATAATTTAAGCGAAATCAACCGTGTTGCTCATAAGTATAACATCCCTGTTGTATTTGATACGGCTCGTTGGGCAGAAAACGCTTATTTCATTAAGATGAATGAAGCTGGGTATGCAGATAAATCTATAGCTGAAATTGCAACGGAAATGTTCCAATACTGCGATGCCTTTACGATGTCTGCTAAGAAAAACGGTCATTCCAATATGGGCGGGATGCTTGCGTTCCGTGATAAAGGCCTTTTCTGGAAGAATTTCTCCGACTTTAATGAAGATGGTTCTGTGAAGACTGATGTTGGCGTTCTTTTGAAAGTAAAGCAAATTTCCTGTTATGGTAATGACTCTTATGGCGGTATGTCCGGTCATGATATTATGGCGCTTGCTACTGGTCTCTATGAAGAATGTAATTTTGAATACCAGCATGAACGTGTTGAGCAAGTAGAATATTTGGCTCAGGGATTCTATAAGGCTGGCGTTAAAGGAGTTGTCCTTCCTGCTGGTGGTCATGCCGTCTATATTAATATGGATGAATTCTTTGATCACAAGAGAAGCCATGAATCTTTTGCTGGAGAAGGATTCTCTTTGGAATTAATTCGGCGCTATGGCATCCGTGTTTCCGAATTGGGTGATTATTCAATGGAATATGATCTTAAGACGCCGGAACAGCAAGCTGAGGTTTGTAATGTTGTACGTTTTGCCATTGATCGCGACCGTTTAAGCAAGGAACATCTTGACTATGTGATTGCAGCTGTTTCCGAACTCTATAAAGATCGTGCAAGTATTCCTAATATGCGTATTGTTTGGGGGCACAATCTTCCCATGCGTCATTTCCATGCGTTCTTGGAACCGTATGCACCGACGGAAGCAGAAAAATAATGTTCCTGCAATAACTAAATATCGGGTTTAGCGTCTCTTTACTCTTTGCAAAAAAGAAAGAGCAGGTTCTTTGGTGCATCGGAGAACCTGCTCTTTTTAAATCCTGGGTAGTTACTTGTAATGTGAAAATTCTTGGAAAGTGTTTTCAGTGAGGGAACAATCATGGATAAAAACATGGGAAAAGATGTTGCTTTACAGAACGAAAGAGATGGATTTGAATCTAAATGGGGATTCATTCTTGCCTGTATCGGATCAGCCGTTGGAATGGGAAATATATGGAGATTTCCTGTTATGGTTTCCAAATATGGTGGAATGACATTTTTATTTCCTTTCTTGATTTTTGTCGTACTAATTGGAGCGACAGGTGTCATTGAGGAGATGTCATTCGGTCGGATTGCTAAAGCGGGTCCAATAGGAGCCTTTGGAGTGGCCACGGAACGCAGAAATGGTAGGAAAAAATTGGGTGAGTGGGTTGGTCTCATCCCCGTGGCAGGATCTATGGCGCTTGCTATTGGCTATACTTGTGTTGTGGGCTGGGTTTTCAAATATACGTATATGGCTTTTAACGGTCAAATTACTGCAATGGAACAGGATATGAAAGTTATTGTATCTACTTTTGAAAGTACAGCTACCGTCATGGGAAATAATTTTTGGCTTATTGTAGCCTGTGTAGTCTCTTTTGGTATTATGGCTATGGGGATTGCAAGCGGTATTGAGAAAGCAAATAAGATTATGATGCCCGCCCTTTTTGGAATTTTCGTATTTTTACTTTGTTATGTGTTTTTTCTAGATGGAGCCGCGGAAGGATATCAATATATTTTTGGCTTTTCTGCTGAAGGTATCAAGAATCCAGAAGTATGGGTTTACGCTTTTGGGCAGGCTTTCTTTAGTTTGTCAGTAGCAGGCAGTGGAACAGTCATCTATGGTTCTTATTTGAGCGATAAGGAAGACGTTGTCGGGGCAGCTAAACATGTCGGCTTTTTTAATATATTATCAGCAATGCTGGCAGCTTGTGTAATCATTCCATCAATTTCTGTAAGTGGTGGAGTTCTTTCAGAAGGCGGCCCTGGCCTTATGTTTATTCATTTAATTCATGTTTTTAACGGGATGCCTGCAGGACGATTAGTCGTTATTCTTTTCTTTATCTGCGTTTTATTTGCAGGCGTCAGCTCACTTGTTAATCTGTATGAAGCTCCTGTCGCAACATTGCAGGAACAGTTTGGTTTTTCTAGGAATCGTGCGGTAATTGTAATCGCTGTGATTGGTTGTGGCTCAGCGTTAGCAATCCAAGGAATTGTTTCTGAATGGATGGATGTTGTTTCAATCTATATTTGTCCTTTGGGTGCCTTGCTGGCAGGCATCATGTTTTATTGGGTTGGGGGAAAAGAATTTGTTCTTGAAGCTGTTAATGCAGGTCGAGAAAAAGCTATTGGAACGTGGTTTTATCCTCTAGGAAAATATGCATACTGTATGAGTGCTTTCGTTGCTTTGGTTGTTGGCGGAGTAATGGGCGGTATAGGATAAAGAAAACGCATGATTAATTTAAAGATAAAGGAGTCTAATGTATTATGAAAAAGCAAATTATCTCTACGAAAAATGCCCCTTCTGCTGTAGGGCCTTACGTCCAAGGCATCAAGGCCGGCAATACGGTTTATGTATCGGGCCAGCTTGGCATTGATGTAGCGCTTGGAAAACTGCCGGATACGCTGGAAGCCCAAGCCCACGCGTCCATGAAGAATCTTGGCGCAATCCTAAAGGAAGCGGGTGCTTCCTACGGAGATATTGTAAAAACGACGATCTTTCTTCAGGATATGAATGATTTTGGTAAGGTCAATGAAATCTATAAATCCTACTTTACGGATGGATTTCCAGCCCGCTCCTGCGTGGAAATCGGGAAGCTGCCGCTGGGTGGTCTCGTCGAAGTGGAATGTGTTGCCGTAATCGATGACTGAATAAGAAGAACCGTCCTCTCCAGTTGGGAGAGGGCGGTTTTTCGATTCTTCCTTAAGCCAAGTATCATTAAAATCGTAGTTGCACCGATTTCCCTTAGGTATATAATAGATAGGCACACTAGGAATTTTTGAGAATGTGGGTGGTTTAGATGAGCCGAGCGCAAATCAATATGCTGGAAGGATCCCTTGTGGGACCTATTTTTCAATTTGCAATCCCTGTTGCAATGATTGGTATCCTGCAGCAGATGTTCAATACTGCAGATATTATGGTCTTGGGCCGTTTTGTTGGGACGGAGGCCCTTGCCGCGGTGGGTAACAATGCACCTGTCATTGGGGTCCTCGTTAATCTTTTCCTGGGGATTTCCCTCGGCGCCAATGTGCTGATTGCCCGGAAACTTGGCGGAGGACGGCTGAAGGAAGCTTCTGAAGCGATTCATACAACGGTCCTTATGGCCGGACTCACGGGGCTTTTTATCCTTGTTGTGGGCGAAATCTTTGCGGGGCCCCTCATGGGCTGGATGGGGGTTCCTCTTGAGGTGCGGGAGGCTTCGGAATTATATCTGCGCGTCTATCTATTGGGAATGCCAGGGATGACGCTCTATGACTTTTTATCGGCCATTTACCGCAGTCATGGCAATGTCAGGACGCCGCTCCTTTCCCTTGTAACGGCAAGTATCGTCAATATTGCAGGCAATTTGCTGGCTGTCTTTTTAGGGTTTGGCCTTGCCGGTGTTGTAATCGTGACCGCTATCGCAAACTATATCAGTTCGGGTCTTCTCCTGCGTCTTTTGCGTTATGAACATGGGGTGCTCCATTTTTATCCCGGTGCCATCCGCGTCCGCATGGAGGACATCAAGGAAATTCTCCGCGTTGGTGTGCCGGCAGGTATCCAGGGGATGGTCTTTAATTTTTCGAACCTTGTTATCCAGTCGGCCATCAACAGCGAAGGGTCTCTTGCCATGGCTGCTTCGGCAGCGGCCTATGTCCTTGAAATCAATACCTATCCTTTTATCAATGCTTTTGGGCAGGCGGTGACGACTTTTACCAGTCAGAACTTTGGTGCGGGCAATATCAAACGCTGTTTGAACGTAGTGAAAAAAGGCCTGACGCTGAACTTTGGCTTTACCTGCTTTTTGACGGTGCTTGTCTTTTTGGCTGCGCGGCCCTTTTTGGAGGTCTTTGGCCTAGAACCTGATGCCATGGAACTTGGCATGATGCGTGTCCATATCATCATCGGCTTTTATTTTCTCTCGTCTATCTATGAAAGCCTTGCCGCGTCCATGCGGGGCTTCGGAAACTCCCTTGCACCGGCTCTTGGCATGCTGGTCAGCATCGTCGGTACACGGATGCTGTGGCTTGCAACGGTCTATGAGGCGGATCCGACTTTTCGGAATATCATGTGGTGCTATCCGCTTAGCTGGTTTGCTGCCGACGTACTGATTGGGGGACTCTTTGTGAGGGAGATGGGGAAGCAGAAGCGGTTAGCAAAAATTTGATGTAGAACGTGAGCCCCTTGCTTTCAGGAAAGATTACCTAAAGCAAGGGGCTCATGGCGTATCAGAGGAGGACCCGCCTCACGGTGGGGGATCGTGTAAAAGGCTGTCAAGCTGTCTTATTCGGGCAAGGCCCGAATGGCTTTCTCGCGGCCAAGGACGCGGCTGTCAAGCCAAAAGACTTGGAGGGTAAAGACCGTGAGACCGGCGCCAAGTTTGTTGCCAAAGGCACGTTTTCTGTCGTTCAAAAGCGATTTCTATGGTAAGGATTCACATAGTTCCAACCAGATCCAGCCCTGCCATGCGGTCTTTTCCCTTAGAACTCGATATAGCGCATCGATCCGCCTTTGCCAAGGCGGGGGACCAAAACCGGGAATTTTCCATAAGCATTGATTAACAAAATTTCCCGGTTTTGGTGGTGGATGAGAAGCGCAGCGACGTTTCCTTGCAAGCGGTTAGCGAGGCAGATTCGCCCGAGTTTCGAAGGACGCTTTTAAAGCGTTAGCGAAAGTCCGAGAAACAGGTTCTCGGGCGAATCATTTCGGACCCGTTCCCCCATGAGGGGGTAGTTTGGGGCCGGCGGCGTTACATATGCCAATGAGTACCTTAAAAGACCATAGCGTACGGCGCCATACCGGATCCTTCGGTTGTGGCGCTTTTTTAGTCAGCCCGAGTTTGACTGATTAACTCTTAGCTTCACCGATCTCTCGTACGACATCGATGATCGATCCGTCCCGTGCTTCAATGATTCCTACGATGCGGTCCTTGAAGGTGACGGCATCGGGGACGCCGGCAATGGCATAGGCCCTGTCGCGCAGTTCTTCTATGGTACAGAAGGGAAGGTCGACACCTTTCATGGCGTCGATGAGGTCCTGACGCTTGGGGTTGATGGCGATGCCAAAGTCCGTGATGACAACGTCCACTGTCTCGCCCGGCGTGGTAATGGTGGTGCATTCGGTCCTCACGGCCGGAATGCGGCCTTGCAGCAGCGGTACGATGACGATGGTGCATTGGGCCCCTGCCGCTGTATCTGGATGCCCGCCCTGGGCGCCTGTAACCATGCCGCTTGAGTCAACGACAACGTTGCAGTTGAAGTGGGTATCCACTTCTAAGGATGCGAGGATGACAAAGTCGAGATGATTGACGTAGGAAGCTTTGTTGAAGGGGTCTGCGTATTCACTGGTTGAGATCTCAATATGTCGGCCCGGATGATTCTTGATGCTTTCAATGGCCCCTGTATCAAAGACTTGGGCATCAACGATACGGTCAATCAGGCCTTCGTCCATCATGTCGCACATGGTCTTTGTGATGCCGCCGAGGGCAAGGCCCATATGGATGCCGTCCTTTCTCATATGTTCGGCAAGAATACCCGTCGAGGCAAGGGAAGCGCCGCCCGCACCTGTTTGGTATGAGAAGCCTTCTTTGTAGTAGGGGGTGTGGATGAGAAATTCTGTCGTATAGCGGGCCATGAGGAGCTTACGCATATCCGTTGTCGGTTTGGCTGGCCCTGTGGCAATCTTAATCGGGTCACCAATGGCATCGACCACAACGACAGCATCCACGTCTGTCATGGAGATGGATGCCGGAATATTGGGAAAGGGGACCAGAGTGTCCGTAATGGCGACGACATAGTCTGCATACTGGGCATCGACCATGGAATAGCTCAGGATGCCGCAGTCACTTTTCCCGCCGACGGCACGGCAGTTTCCCATGGGGTCACAGGTGGGGGCGCCGATGAAGGCCATATCAATGTGTGTTTCCCCTGATTCGATGGCCCGGACACGGCCGCCGTGGCTGCGCATGATGGCGAGTTTCTTCAGTTTGCCTGTGGAAATGGCTTCGCCAATCTTGCCGCGTACACCGGAAGACTCAATGCCCGTGATCGTTCCGTCTTCAATATAGGGGACGATGGGATCATGAGCTTTTCCTAGGGAGCTGGCACAGATGGTGATGTCCTTGATGCCCATCTCATGGACAGCTTCCATGACGAGGTTCACGATATAGTCCCCTTCGCGGAAATGATGGTGGAAGCCAAAGGTCATGCCGTCATGAACCCCGCCGGCAATGAGGGCGTCCTTGATGGAGGAAAGGACCTTGCTGCGGGTTGGCACTATATGGGCGCGGGATTGATTGGCTGCGCGCCGGTACACTTTTTGGTCGTTATGGAAACTGCCTTTAAAGACTTCTTTGCCGGTTTGGGCAAGGATTTCATCTGGAATTTCACGGCCGACTGCATTTTTCATAGAAAAACCTCCTTCGAGCGATGAATGGCTTTTACTTACATCCTTATTGGGTCAAGGATAGAGGTATCAAGGGGCCTTAAGGGAACGGCTATTTTTATGGCTTTTTATGATCTGCACGGCTGCAGCTCCTTTTCCCTTGACAAAAAAACTTCCCGCCTCAAGGAAGCAGGAAGTTTTTGACAGGTTCTTATTTAATGAGGGCACCAAAGAGGATGGACCCGATGATCAGGACGATACCGCCGCCCAGACGGCTGGACAGCTGGGCATAGGCGATGAGGCCCATACGATGGGAAGCACCCAGTACAGCAAGGTCGCCGGAACCGCCGCGGTTTGCCATGCAAAGACCAGCGGTGATGGCAGAGTCGATGGGATAGAAGCCAACGAGCTGACCGACGATTGCGGAACCGATGATGGCGCCGACAACAATCAGGAAGGCGATGACGACGTTGCTGAGGTTGATGGCATCAATCAGCTGGTTCAGGTCCGTATCGGCACCAACGCCGACCATGATGATGAGAACGAGGCAGGAGCTCATGAAGGACTGCAGACGTTTAGCTGCTGCTTTTGTTGCGTTCGGGACAATCCCCGTCATGGCTGCAATGGTAACGATGATGATCATCCAAGCAAAGGGATGGATGGCAACACCGAAGACTTTCGGCAGGATGGCTTTACCCATGAGACGGCCGGCTGCATAGAAGCCAACGCCCATGAAGAAGGCACCGCCCATTTCCTTGATGGAAGGAATGGCATCGTTCTTTTCCGCTTCGATATCAAGGCCGGTACGGATCAGGGTGTTGCCGTCGCCGGTGAGCTGCGGATGTTTATGACCGATCTGGTTCAGGATAGCCGCCGTCAAGATGGCGAAGATGTTCGCAATGGTCAGGATCGTAATGGCGAAGGTGTAGTAGTTGGCTGCCTTGTCGCCCGTTACGGTCTCATAGATCTGGGAAAGCGGTACAGCACCGGCACCGTTGCCGCCGCCCATGATGGGAAGGACATAGTTCAGAAGGATCATATCCGGGGCAATGCCAAAGACGAGGCCGCCGGCAACCCCGAGCACGGCCGCGCCGATGAGGCCGCCAAAGATGGCAGGCAGATACCCAGCGAAGGATTTCAGCAGGAGTTTCTTTTCCAGACCAAGAATGGAACCACAGATCAGGAAGACAATGAAGAAGCTCAGGAAGTCAGCTTGATCCATGACCATGCCAACGGCTTTGGCATATTTGGCGGGAACCATCTTATTCGTAAACAGATAAGCCGAAACGAGGAAGGTCAGAACGAGACCACCGCCGATATAGGAATTCCAGAAGGGGATGCGTTCACCGATTTCGTTGCAGACAATGCCGAGGGCCAGCATGAAGGCAAAACCACCAGCAAGATCAGTGCTTAGGGAACCGGTCATAACACCTGCGGCCACAATGATGATGAAGCCGAGGCAGAGGGGCCAACTAAGGCCGAAGGGGGTGAAACTTTTCTTTTTTTCGTCACTCATGATTGGACTCCTTTCGAAACTTGAATGGCTTTTGGGATGTGAAGGGCAGGGGACAGCCGTCCATTTGTCACGCGCTTTCGTCAGGACCTGTAAAAAATAAAATGGCGGTCCGATGACAGTGGGCCCAAAGGAAAGGCGTGGCGCCGTTTCACATTCACAAAAAGGGGCGCGGGCGACCCCGCAGCCAAGTGAAGGTGATACTGTTCTTAAATCCTTCACAATTGAATCCTATCATAGATTAGACGGACTCTCAAATAACAAGTTTTAAATATAAATAATAAGAAAAACCTTATGAAATGGCTAAAATCCTTGTAATCATGCGGTATATGGTCGACGACGGTAAAATTCAAATTTTACTGAAATTAAAATATTTATTTTAAATTATGGATAATTGATTTGATTTTTGAAAAGAAACGTTACGGGAATCAAGAAAAAAGAGCGAGTAAGGCGTTATTTTGTCTTTCACCGGTTCCCATATGTTTTTGACCATTGGTAGCTTTTCACCAATCCTTCCGCTTACAGGCTTTCTTTGGGGAAAAAGCGTTTAATGGCAAAGGGCACGGCAAAGTTCAGCATGAGCACACGGATCAGCTGGTAGGTGAGGATCATAGCGACATCCTGGCCCATTTCCATGCCGGCTAGACACATTTCGGCAATACCACCGGGAGCTACGGCAAGGAAAGCGCCAATCGGAGAATAGCCGTAAGCTTTTCCGATGATGACAGCTACGATTGCGCTGGTGCCGACCATAAGCAGGGAGCCAACAAGGACGTTGGGAACAAGGCGCTTGGTCCGCAGCAGTTTATCCCGGTCAAGCATGGTTCCAATATAGATGCCAATGCTCATTTGGGCAAAAGCCATGACGGCGGGGGGAACAGAAGGAATCGGCCCCCAGAGTGTGGCATAAAAAGCGGTAAAAAGAACGGGTCCCAGAAGGTTCCCCGTGGGCAGCTGGATCTTGCGGGCAAAAAGCTGCCCCATTACGGCAAGGGGAAAAACGATGAGCCAACCAGGGTGAAAGAGCTTCATCCCGTCTGTGACAAGGCCTGTTAAAAGGTCCGGCGCGGCGGTCTTGGTCAGGATCCCGCCAAATAGGTTGATGGCAAGGAAGGGAACGCTCACTTCAACGACGAAAAGGCGCAGGCATTGGGAAACGACGACGACGTTTTCGTCGGCATCATGGTATTCTTCCATAAGGAGCGTCATCTGCGTCAAGCCGCCAGGCAGGCAGCCCATGACACTGCTCAGGAGATTGGCAAAGGTGTGGCGGGCCATGTAGATGGCAACACAGACGGAAACAAAAAGCGTGCTGAGAGAGGCCCCCAGGACGCCAGGCAGTTCCAATCCCATGCGCATGATGGTGCCTGATGTGCAGTGGGCCCCAATGCCGTACCCCGCTATGCCCAGCATGGCGTTGCGAAGGGAGAGGGACCCAGAAAATGTTGGTCTATAAAAGGTTTTACAGCAAAAGGCAGCAAGAATCCCGCCCAGCATGTAGGGAATTGGGATCTCAAGCTGGCGGAGCAGGAACCCGATGAGTGCAGCAGCAATAAAAACAAGATAGTTGAGCATAAGGCATCTCCTTTTCTGCGGCATCCTGCCCCTCAGGCTGCCGAATCATTCCTTTCCCTTATTGTACCGGAAAGTCAGGGGATGGGCAAATGGGGATTGGGAGCGATGCTGACCGTGTTGGGAGCGGTGAGGGACAAAGAACGGGGAATCTTGCCTGATGCCTCGAAGAGGGGACGAAAGGAGAACTTTCTTTGTTTTTGTTGTTTTACCAACAGAATCACCTGACCGTTTCCCCTATACTACAAGTAACGAAAGGAGGAACCGACTATGAAAGCCGTTCATACGCCTTTTTCCATTGTAAAAGAAAATGCTTATGTCCCAGGCTGCACGGTTTCGCAACAGCTTCTTATGGGACCTTCAGCTGCCTTTCACGCGTTTTCCCTTGCGCCCCGGACGGATATCAGCCCAGAGACCTATGCCTATCCTAAGCTCCTGACGGTACTTGATGGGGCCATGACGGTCCAAGCGGGTCGCACCGCGCATTCCCTTTCCCAAGGGAATAGTCTCATTGTTCCTCTTGGTGTTGCTTTTGGCGTCCACACAGAAAGCGGTGCGATTTATACCGAACTATCGACAAAGGAGGATCTCATCATGAATCTTGAGGCTGGTCAATTATTTGTATTCAAGGACCTTGTCCCGACAGAAGCGGGAAAGATTGTCAATCGTGACGTTGTTTCGTCGCCCCATATGAAACTGGCCCTCATGGGCTTTGGTGAAGGGACGGGCCTTACAGAACACGCGGCTCCCGGAAAGGCCCTTGTCATGGCCCTTGAAGGGAAAGCTGTCATCACCTATGAAGGAACGGACCATCTCATTTCTGCTGGTGAAAGCTTCATTTTTGATAAAGGCGGCCGTCATGCGGTTACGGCACAGGGCCCTTTCAAGATGGCGCTGTTATTGGTGCTTGATTGAGAAAGCCTTTCGCCTTGCAGTGAGGAGGCGGTGCCGCTGTCATGAGCATGACCGGCATAGGCGGCCCGCTCATGACGGGAAACTCGTCCTGTGTGGGTTTCTTCAAAATGCAAAACACGGCCCAAGGAGTGCATGAATCGCGCTCCTTGGGCCGTGTTTTGCATTTTTTTATGGATTCGGTCTGGCGTGGCCGAGGGGCAGCCTTATTCCGCTTGCTCTGCGTCCCTGCCTTCTACCTGGGTCACAAGTTCCCTTAGTTTTTCGAGCCGCTTTCGTGTCACAGGGTGATCGGACCATAGGCGGCCAAAAAATCCGGGGTCGTCAGCACCGCCGCCCGATATGTCAAAGAGGGCGTTATGGAGCTCGACGCCGTAGCCGATTTCAAAGGCGTACCTGTCGGCGGCATATTCGTCCTGCCTTGCTTTGACAAGCCGGAGCAGGTGGAGCGGGAAATTCATGGTAAAGCTCAAGGCCTGGATCCACAAGTTGCAGAAAAAGACCATGAGGGAAATGAGTAGGCCCAAGATGGGGATAATGAGAAAGATGCGGAGCATAAAGACGATGGCCCGGTAGATGCCACTGACGAGGGTAATGGGAAGATTCATGCCGTAGCTTAAGAGCAGCCACTGCGTATGGTGATAATGGAGGTGACCCAATTCATGGGCGAGGACACCGCTCACTTCGTCCATGGGAAGCTGGTCAAGGAGCCCCTTAAAGACGACGATATGATGGTCGCCAAAAGCATAGGCGTTGAGCTCTGCCGTGTCTTGGATATAGAGCGTAAAGTCACTGCGCCGAAGGCCCGCTTTTTGGAGCACTGGGTCAAGGCAGGCTTCGATGTAGGCAAGATCATCGCCTTTGGCTCTGCGCGCGCCGTTTACATGGAGAAGGATGGACTGGAAAAAGGAAAAACGGCTCAAAAGGGCAGGGATGATGAGGCAGAGGGCAAGAATCAAGGTCACATCCTGACTGGTTAGGCCACCTGTGTGCAGGGGGCGGAACCATGTGGAGGGCGTAAAAATGACAAGAGCCGGGATAATGAAATATAGATGCACGACGAGCATGACGTAGTCGATGGCAAACTGGATCAGGAAGAGGAGAAAACTGATCATGAAGGAACCCACTCCTATCGTGATGGATTTTTCCCATTATAGCATAGAAAGAGGAACCTTTTATCCTCTCGGAACCATTTTGCTTTTCTTTCGGGAATGTTCGTTTTAAAAAGACAAAATTGAGCTATGTTGTTAGTAAGTTTACAAAATGCTATCGGATAGAGAAAATATAAAATATTTTGTTGACACATTTCAATTCTGTGGTATACTTGCGTCAATACAATTTTTACAAGCAAAAGGTAATGATCAGGAATAGCATGAACGATGAAGCTAAGAGAGCTGCCGGGTGATGCGAGGCAGTGCGGATAGGGCATGCTTCTCACCTGTAAACTCCTTATCTGAAGGGCCGCGTCCCCTAGGGTAAGGCGCTATGGATGCGTTATAAGGCCAAGAGTACAATGGTAGGGTGGTACCGCGAACCAACGCCCCTGCTGGAGAAGATCCAGCAGGGGTTATTTTTATGTTGCAACTATGGATACAGTATACAGCGGCCTTGCCAGTGTGGAACAAGGAGGAAAACGATGAAAACGAGGAAGATGATGAAAGTGATGACGGCAGCCTGTCTGGCGGTCCTGATGACAGCCTTTGCGGGGTGCGGCAAAAAGGAAGCAGCCACAAGCGGTCAAGGCGGCAAGATCGAGTACAAGCTTGCCTATCATCTGCCAGCGGACCATCCCCTGGCAAAGGGTGTCGAATCCTTTATCCAGAAGGTGAAGGAAAAGACCCATGGCGAGGTGACGATTACGGCCTATCCGGCAGGGCAGCTCTATAACGACAAGAGCATGAACGATGCCATCATGACAGGCGGTGTCGATATGGGCCTTAATACGGTGGGTCGCTGGGCGACGGTGGTGCCTGCTATGGAAGTCTTTGATGTGCCCTTTGTATTTCCTAGCTACGAAAAAATCGATCAGGCCATCGATGGAGGCATGGGCAGGACCCTTGCTGATGAACTGGCGAAAAAGCATGTCAAGGTCGTCTATTGGGCGGACTACGGTTTCGTCCAGTTTGCCAATAACAAGAAGCCTATCCAAAAGCCTCAAGATTTTGAGGGCCTGAAGATCCGTGGTTACAGCGAAATTGCGTCGGAAACCATCAAGGCCCTCGGCGCATCGCCCGTGACCATGGGTTCTGCAGAAGTCTATATGGCTATGCAGCGCGGCACCATTGATGGACAAAGTTCCGGCACGAGCGCCATGCGGGACCGCAAAATCTACGAAGTGGCCAAGTATCTCACCGTGACGAACCATGCATCGCCGGAATTCATTCTCGCCATGAACGACCGCTCCTTTGCCAAGATGAGTAAGGAGCAGCAGGAGGCCTTTATGGAAGCGGCGAAGGAAGTGCAGGAAGAGACCCGAAAAAATGCGAAGGCCATGGATGAAAAGGGCCTGGCGGATCTCAAGGCCAAAGGCATGGAAATCTACGTAGTCCCTGAAGATGAACTGATTGCTTGGCGCAAGGCGACAAAGTCCGTTTGGGATACGTTCCTGAAGCATACGGGTTCGATTGGCAAAACGGTCCTTGATATGGCCGTAAAAGTCTAAGGAAGGGAGGGGCGAAGTCCATGCAATCTATCTTTGCTGTCTATAACAGGATCCTTGAAAAAGTGACAAATTTTACGGCCGTCCTTGCGGGCATCCTGCTCTTTGTCCCTGTTTTCTCGATTTTTTATGAAGTCGTATCTCGCGGGCTTTTCAATGAACCGACGGAATGGGCCACGGAGCTATCTACCTACTGCGTCCTCATGGCGGGATTTTTAGGCATGGGGGAAGCTATGGCCCGGGGTCGCCATATCCATGTTGATATGATGATTTCCCATTTGCCTCAAAAGACAAATGAAGTCCTGCGCATGGCCGTCTCTATCATCTGCATGATTTTTACAGTCATTTTCTGCTATACATCGGCCCAAATGGTCTATACATCCTATGACCTTGACATGGTGGCGGCAAGTACGCTGCGCATGCCCTTGTGGATTCCCCAGCTGTCCATGCCCATTGGGATCGGGGTCCTGTTCCTGCAGTTTGTCCGCCTCTTTGGCGAATCCGTTCTGGCCTACCGTAACGAGAAAGGAGGAAAGGCCGCATGATTGTCATCTTTACCTTTGCCTTACTGGTGCTTCTTGCCATTGGCGTTCCTGTGGCCTTTTCCTTGGGTGCGTCGGGTCTTTTGGGCATGGTGCTTTTTATGCCCGGTGACGGCGCCCTGGAGCAAATTCCCATCCTGGCCTATAAGGCTCTCGATGATTTTGTCCTCTGCGCCGTGCCGCTTTACATCCTCATGAGCGCCATTTTGCTCAAGGGAAAGGTCGGGGAAGACCTTTTTGACCTGGGCAATAAGTGGCTGCGGCATCTGCCCGGCGGCCTTGGCATTGCGACGATTGTCGCCTGCGGCATCTTTGCCGCGATTACAGGTTCCAGTGTGGCCTGCGCGGTCACAGTCGGAGCCATTGCCATTCCGGAAATGCTGAAACGGGGCTATGACCGGTCCGTTGTACTGGGCGCCGTGGCCGGCGGCGGAACGCTGGGTATCCTCATTCCGCCGTCCATTCCCATGATCCTTTATGGGTCCATTACGGGTGAATCCATTGGCCAGCTTTTTATGAGTGGTGTCCTTCCCGGCGTGCTCATGACGGTCTTTTTCATTTTTATCGTCGTCTACCGCTCCCGTCATTTAAAGCTTGAAAAAAAGGCGCCCCTTTCCGAACGCTTTGCTGCCCTGAAAGGGTCCATTTGGGGACTGCTCCTTCCTGTCATCGTTGTGGGCGGCATCTATACAGGGGCCTTTACGCCGACGGAAGCAGCTGCTGTCGGTACGGTCTATGCCCTTTTCATCACCTTTGTGATTTACCGGACCCTTTCCGTAAAGGACCTGCCGGGCATTCTCATGGAGACGGTGGGAACGTCGGCCATGATCTTTGCCATTATGATCGGTGCGTCCCTCTTTGGCTTTGTTCTCACCATTTTGCAGGTGCCCCAAGCCCTTACGATGATGGTTGCCGAAGTGGAAGTGAGCCGCTGGGTCTTTTTCATTCTGATCAATCTGCTCCTGCTCTTTTTGGGCTGTATCCTTGAAACCGTCTCCATTATCTTTATCACGGTGCCCATCTTATACCCCATCATCAAACAGTTGGGTTTTGATCCCATTTGGTTCAATGTCGTGATGCAGATCAACATGGAAATGGCCCTTATCACGCCGCCCGTAGGCATGAATCTTTTTGTCCTCAAAGGCGTCAGTCCCGAGAGCCGCATGGAAGACATCATCCGCGGCGTCATTCCCTATATCGGTGTCATGGCGGTAGAAATCCTCTTCCTCTGCTTTGTTCCAGAACTTGCTACGTGGCTTCCAAGTGTCGTTAAATAATAGGCGCTGCCTTTTCTTCCGTGATATAATAAGAAGGAAAGAACAAGCACTCACAGAGGGGAGAGATGGTCATGCTGTCATTTGAAAAGGAACGGAACCGCAAAGTAGCGGAAAAAGTGATCAAGGGACTCCAAAGCCGCAATATGGAAGGCTATTTTGTAGAAACAAAGGACGAAGCCCTAGGCCTTGCTTTGGACCTGATTCCCAAAGGTTCAAGCGTCAGCTGGGGCGGGACCTATTCCATTGAGGAAATCGGACTCAAGGAAGCCCTGATCCAGGGGGAGTACACGGTTTATAACCGGGATACGAAAAAGACGCCCGAAGAAAAGCGGGAGATGATGCTGAAAGCCCACAGCTGCGATATCTTTCTATCAAGTACGAATGCCATTACGGAAGATGGCGTCCTTGTGAACCTTGACGGGAATTCGAACCGCGTTTCCTGCATTGCCTACGGTCCGAAGCAGGTCCTTATGATTGTCGGTATGAACAAGGTGACAAAGGATGTGGAACATGCTGTCTATCGGGTCAGGAACGTTGCGGCCCCAATCAATGCCCAGCGCTTCCCAAATGGAAAGACTCCGTGCAAGGTGAATGGAGCCTGTGCCGACTGCAAGTCGCCTGATACCATTTGCTGCAATCTCCTTGTGACGCGCTTTTCCCAGGAAAAAGGCCGGATCAAGGTAATCTTGGTGAATGAGGCGCTTGGGTTTTAGGGCGGAGCATACATCGCTCCGATTCTCCATAAGGGTGTGCCCCCATTGTTTGCTTCCTGATCTTAACGAGGTAATGGAGGATGACGATACGTCATCTGAACCGAATTCGCAAAAAGCAATTGGAAGAAAAGACCGGAACGTCGGGCAAGAACTGCCCTCCTCATCCACCACCCACGCCCGCAAGCAAGCCTTTTTTGGTGGATACCCCGTCTTGGTAAGGCGGAACGGCTTTCGCCGTTTCCAAGGCGAAAAAACGCAGGGAAAAACGCAGAGCCAAAAGACCATAACGCAAAAGATTGTAAGGCAAAAGAACACAAGGTAAGCCCAAAACCGAACGTAGAGATAGGTTCGGTTTTGGGCTCTTATCTTATATTCGGTTTTTGTAAGAAGCGGGTCTTTTTGAAACGTAGGAAGCACAATGGCAGTTGCTGGAACGTCCTTCGACCGGTCTTTTCCCTTAGAACTCGATGCGTAGCATCGATCCGCCTTTACCAAGGCGGGGGACCGAAACGGCTAGCCTTACTATTTAAAATTAAAGGCTGGCCGTTTTGGTGGTGGATGAGGAATGCCAGTGACGTATCCTTGCGAGCGGTTAGCGAGGCAGATTCGCCCGGAGTTTCGAAGGACGCTTTTAAAGCGATAGCGGAAGTCTGAGAAACATGTCCCTGGGCGAATTAAGTTTGGACCCGTCCCCCGTTAGGGGGCGGTTTGGGTCCGGCGTCACATGTGCCAATGAGTGCCTTAAAAGACCATAGCGCACGGCGCCAAACCACCCTCCTCATCCACCACCCACGCCCGCAAGCAAGCCTTTTCGGTGGATACCTCGCCTTGGTAAGGCGGAACGGCTTTCGCCGTTTCCAAGGCGAAAAAACGAAGGGAAAAACGCAGAGCCAAAAGATCATAACGCAAAAGATTGTAAGGCAAAAACATGGAGGCAAAAGATTGTAAGAGAGCGGATCATCTTTTCAATATCTTGTTGTGTGGCAGCCAATCCCCTTCTTTTTCTTCGCAATTTCCCCTGAAATAATGTACAATGGTACTGACCATTGTCGTTTAAAGGAGCCAGTCATCATGACCATCCCGCCCTGTTTTTCTTTCTTGAAAAAAATTTCGCGTTTTCCCTGGCCCCTGCGCCAAGGAGCGCTCCTTTTTGCTTTTACGGCCTTTGTCATCCTACCCGGCACGGCAGAACCTAAAAAGGAGCTGCCGCCGCTCCTCAAGGTTCACGAGGCGGAAATCGCCATTGGCTTGTCGCAAAGGGAAGACCTTCCCCTGCACGATTCTTATGCACTGCAGCAGAAACTTCCTGCAAGGATTGCCGTCGTAACACAGGAAAGACCGGTACCGCCAAAGGAAGAGCCGCCGCAAAAGACGGTTACGGTCCTTACCATTTCCGCAGCAGGGGACTGCACCCTTGGAACGGATGAGTCCTTTGGCTATGAGGGGACGTTTCCCGCTTCCTATGACGCGGCCAATGGGGATGCATCGGTCTTTTTGAAGGGCGTAGCGTCAATCTTTGCCCATGATGATCTCACCCTTGTCAATATGGAGGGAGCCCTAACAGAAAGTACGGACCGGCAGGACAAGACCTTTGCTTTTAAAGGAAAGGCCGACTATGTGCGGGTTCTTACGGAAGGCAGCGTCGAAGCAGCGACCCTTGCCAATAATCACAGCTATGACTATGGGAATGAAGGCTATTGGGATACGTTCGGCACCTTAGGAAAGGCTGGCGTCATGCCCTTTGGCTACGAAGAAAGCCCCGTCATGCTCATCAAGGGCATTCCCGTTGGCCTGATTGGTATCAACGACCTTACGGGCGGCGCGGAGACACAGCTCATTGCGGAACTGGAAAAAGTGAAGCGAAAGGGCGCCCGTCTCATCATCTGCTATTTCCACTGGGGAACGGAGCTTGAGCCCTATGCCGACGAGAACCAGCGCGATCTTGCCCATCTTGCCATCGACCACGGCGCTCATTTGGTTCTGGGTGCCCATCCCCACATTGTGCAGGGAACGGAGACCTATAAAGGGCGGCGCATCATCTACAGTCTGGGAAATTTCTGCTTCGGCGGCAACAGTAATCCCCGTGACAAAGATGCCCTCATTTACCAGGAACGCTTTGCCTTTGAAGATGGGTACCTTCATGGTTCTGATGGCGGCACGCTCATTGCCTGCCGCATTTCCTCGACACCTTATTATAATGACTATCGGCCTGTTCTTTATGAGGGGGCCGAAAAGGAACGGGTCCTTCAAAAGATTGCGGACCGGTCCTAACGAAAAAGAAATGAAGTGATTGTATGGCACAAAGCCGCACTAAGGATATGACCCAAGGGTCCATCCTGCCTCTTATTGTAAAATTCAGTCTGCCTCTTCTCATGGGGAACCTCTTCCAACAGACCTATAATCTTGTCGATACGGCCATTGTGGGACAAACCTTGGGGGCTAAGGCCCTTGCCGCCGTAGGCTCGTCGACAAGCATCCAGTTCCTCGTCATGGGGTTTTGCATCGGCATGAGTCTGGGCTTTTCCATCCCTGTGGGACAGCGCTTTGGCGCCAAGGATTACAGCGGCATGCACCGCTATGAATATGCAGGAGGAATCCTTGCCGCCTTATTTGCCGCCCTTGTAACCCTCTTGACGACGGTTTTCTGCAATCACATCCTCCATCTCCTGCAGGTGCCGGAAGAAATCTTTCATGATGCATGGGTCTATCTCATCATCATCTTCTGTGAGATTCCCTTTACGGTCATGTATAATTACCTTGCTGGACTCATGCGGGCCATTGGCGACTCCAAGACGCCTTTTATCTATCTTGCCGTGGCGTCAGTCCTTAATATTGGGCTGGACTTTCTTTTTATCGTCAATGTTGGGATGGGGGTTGCCGGGGCGGCTTTGGCCACGGTCCTTTCTCAGGCCCTTTCGGCGCTCCTTTGCCTTTATGCGGTGGCGCGCCGTTACGATGTCCTTCATATCGAAGAAGAGGCCCGTCACTACGATTTCCTTGAAGGAAAAGACCTCATGGGCATCGGTATTCCCATGGGGCTGCAGTACTCCATTACGGCCATTGGCTCCATGGTTATGCAGAGCGCCAATAATTCCCTGGGAACGCAGTTTGTATCAGCCTTTACGGCAGGAACGAAGATCAAGCTCTTTCTTCTCGCACCTTTTGATGCTTTTGCCACGGCTGTTTCCACTTTTGTGGCCCAAAACTTTGGTGCCCGCCAGACGGACCGCATCCGCAAGGGCATTTACAAGGGCACCATCGTCAGCGTCCTTTACGGTGCGATTTTTGGTCTTTTTGCTATGATTTTGTGGGGCCGGGACCTGTGCCTGCTCTTTCTTGACGCGGCAAATACCGTCGAACTGGACCTTGCCGCCCTTTACCTGCGCCGCATGGGGTACTGTCTGTGGGTGCTGGGGATCTTGAATGTGTGCCGCATGAGCATCCAAGGCCTGGGCAATGCCCGCAAGGCCATGATGAGCGGGGTCCTTGAGATGATTGCCCGCACCGTCGTGTCCGTCCTTTTTGTTGGCTCCTTTGGCTATGATGCCATTACTTGGGCTGACCAGGCGGCGTGGTTTGCAGCGACTTTCTTTGTTGTGCCTATGGTCATCTATTCCATCCGCAATGTAGAGCAGCATTTTAAGGGGGCCCTGTCATGAGTGAAAAAACCATCCTTGTGAGTGCCTGTCTTTTGGGAACGCCCTGTCGCTATGACGGGAAAAGTAAGCCCCACCGGTTGGTCCAGGCCTTTTTGAAAGCCTCTCATGCCCGCGTCATTCCCATCTGTCCAGAAGTGATGGGCGGACTGTTGACGCCGCGCCCGCCGGCAGAAATCCAGCCCGATGGCCGCGTCAGGACCCAAAGCGGTCTTGATGTGACGGACGCTTATGATCAAGGGGCTGAAAAAGTCCTGCACCTTGCGCAAAAAGAGGGCGCCGATCTTGTTATCCTCCAGGCAAAAAGTCCCAGCTGCGGCGTTTCATCCCGCTACGATGGCTCCTTTACGAAAACCCTTGTAAAGGAGCCTGGCATTACGGCGCGCCTCTTAAAGGCCCATGGCCTCCAGCTTTTGGAGCCGCAGGATCTTGAAGGAAAGAATCTTTTTTGAAAGGAGAAAATATGATGACCAACTATTGTGCTCACTGTGGCCGCATTCTTCCCGAAAACGCCGCGTTCTGCCCAGCGTGCGGAACACCTGTGATAGAGGCCGCCTCCAATCATCAGGAACCAAAGGAGCCAGAAACGTTTTTTGAGCGTTTCAAAGCCGACTATTGGGGAACAAAAGGACGGCTCTGCCGCAAGGCCTATCTCCTGCGCAGCCTTTCTGTTTTTGCTTTATCATTTCTTTTCGTAGCCCTTTATATGGCCGGGCAGTTTTATTTTGCCAAGACGCTGCAGGAAGCGAGCGGGCCTCTTTTTATTGTCCTTTTCATGATGGTAAACAGCCTCGTGATGATGGCTCTTTTCATCATGCCCCAGATGATCCTTCTCATGCTTGCCATTCGCCGTGCCCATGATTTAGGAAAATCAGGGGAGATCGTGGCGTTTATATGGGTTCCCTTTTATGGCCTTTATGTTGCCTTTATGCTTTGCGCCGAAAAGGGAACGGAAGGGGAGAACCGCTATGGACCGGATCCCCTTGCCGAAGAGGGCGTGCATTCGTGAAAAAACGGCTCTTGATCCTTTTTAGCTGCGCCCTGTTGCTGCCGAGCGCCTGCGGTTTTTCCGCACCGGGAAAAAAGGCGGAACGGCCGGCCATCATCCAAAAGTACGTGGCTCAATCACCCAAACGCAACACACTCATGAAAGCTTACAGCAAGCTTCACTATGGCCGGGAAATGACGGACATCAAACCCCGCGCCGTTGTCGTCCACTGGACGGCCAATGATTCCCAAGAGGGAACATACCAATTTTTTTACGCCGAGGAAAATCCAAGGCTTTCCTATGGCACGCTCAATGTGGGGGCCCAGTTTCTTGTGGGCCGGGATGGGGCCATTTGGCAGCTCATGCCGGAAACGGCCCTTGCCCGCCATGCCATTGGGCTCAATTGGTGCGCCATCGGCATTGAAAACGTGGGCGGCGCCAGGGGTAAAGAAGACCTTACGGAGGCCCAACTTAGGGCCAATATTGCTCTCATTTCCTATTTGAAGGATAAGTACCCGACCCTTACGACGGTCCTTGGTCATTATGAGCAGGATAAGGCGAAACAGACGGACCTTTGGCGCGAAGACGTGCCGAACTATTACCATGGAAAGATTGATCCCGGGCCTACCTTTATGAAGGGCTTGCGGGAGGCGCTTACAAAGAAAGGACTGAAATTTTTATGATGGATATGATGAAAAAAGGCGCGGCCCTTATGGGGGCGGCGCTCCTTACAGTCACCCTGTGGAGCACGCCTGTTATGGCGGCGGTAAATGTGCCGGCAAACCTTGCAACTGTGTCAAAGACCGTCAAAGGTGCCGCACCCTACGGCGTCTATTTCTCCGACCTTAAAACGGGAAAGGGATATTACCGCAACAGCGTACAGACACCGGCAGCCAGTATGATCAAGGTCTTCATCCTTGCTGCCGCCTATGAGGATATTAGGGACGGGAAACTGAGCCTTACAGAGACGTTTACCCTAACGGATAAAAACGTTGTTGCTGGATCCGGCGTCCTTCAAGGAATGCCCAAGGGTACGACGGTCACGGTAAAAAAAGCCCTGGATGAAATGATCATCCACAGTGACAATACGGCGACAAACCTCATGATTGACCGCTTGGGCATGGACCGCGTCAACCGCTACCTTAAGGAGCACGGCTATAAGGATACGACGCTCCGCCGCAAGATGATGGATTTTGATGCCGCGAAAAAAGGCGCCGAAAACATGACCACCGTAAGGGACGTGGGGCTTCTTTTTAAGCGTCTTTATCAGGGAAAATGCGTAAGTAAGGACCTTGATGCCCAAATGCTTGCCATCTATAAGGCCCAGGTCGATACGGATATGCTTCCCGATAAGCTCCCCAAAGGCACGGTCGTAGCCCACAAGACGGGCGAGGTGCGCGACCTGCGCCACGATGGGGGCATCGTCTATACGGCAAAAGGCGACTATGTCCTCGTTGTATTTACGCGGGATTATACGCCGTATGCGTCGGTGGCGGATTTGTCGCGCCGGGTTTATGATGGGTATGTGAAGTGAGTTTTTTGCTCAGCCCAAAAATCGGGCGGATTTAATGAAGTACGTGAGACCATTGCTTGAAAAAGATTTTGTGGAAACAATGGCCTCATGGCCTATCGTACGATGGACCGTCCCACGTTTGGGGGTAGCTTACGCCTGGGCGCTTCCTTTCCTAACCATGTGTCGTCACTTCCAGCGCCCAGCTTATCAAAGCGGAAGCTTTTTGCAATCTTCTGTCCATATGGACCCATCTACTTTGTCGCCCGCGCACCCAACCTCCTCAACGTACTGGCCTCTGGCCGCAAGAAAACTCACGCGTCGCCAATTTGTTTTTGGTGGCGCCGCTTCGGAGAACCTCCACGCAACAGCTCCCGCGACGCTGCGCTAGCGGATTGCTGGCGACTCAGATCCACCGTCGTCGCTGAGGCCGGGGCCTCCTCGCAATTGGACCCATCCGAGCCAAATTTACAAAAAAAGCAAATGGAAGGTAATAAACGAAGGGAAAAGGAGGGGAATGGGACTGATTTAAAGGTGCTGTGAGTTTATGAGTGGTGAGTTGTGAGAAAAACCACGAAGGTGCGGAACCGAACAGACTTTCTTCTTTTTCCCTTTTCCCCGCCAGCTGGTGATTTTCCTTGACAATCAGGGAAAAAGCGCCTATACTTACAAGGTACTAACAGTTTTGTTAGTCATGGCGCCATGGTCAAGCGGCTAAGACGTTGCCCTCTCAAGGCAAAATCACGAGTTCGATTCTCGTTGGCGCTACCAATTTGGAACAAGGCAGCTTCTGCTGCAGTTGAGACGCTCCTTGGGAGCGTCTTTTTTTTGTCTTGGAAAGGAGGGGCATGATGCGGGAAAAAGGGTTGGGACGGGTTTATGCAGTCCTTTTCATCCTGCTTTGGCTGATTTTTTTGGGTAGCCTTTTGACGGGCCTGATTCCCGTCAACGTCCAGCATCTTCTTATGGGCACACTCACGGACGAGGAAAAGACGGTCCTTACCGTCATTCGCCTGCCACGCTTTTGTTATGGGGCTCTCATTGGATCGGCCCTGGCAGCAAGCGGAGCCGCGCTTCAGGGAGTTTTTGGCAACCCTCTTGCAGACCCTGGACTTTTAGGTATTTCGAGCGGTGCTTCCCTGGGTGCTGTGCTTGTCCTTATCCTGAACCTAGCTGTCCTGTCACCGCTCATGGTCCCGTTGGGGGCTTTTATGGGCGCAGCCTTGATCTCTTTTTTTGTTGCCCTCTTGGGGCGCCGCTCCTTTAAGGCTTCCGTCACGTATCTTCTTTTGGGCGGCGTGGCAGTGAGCTTTTTTTGTGCGGCCCTTGTGTCAGGACTCCTTAGCTTTGCACCAGCGCCCATCATGCAGCAGTACTTCTTCTGGACCTTAGGGAGCCTCGGTACGGCTTCCCTCAAGGCATGGCCTCTTGCGGGGCTGATTCTTGTCCTTTTGCCCGGCGTCTTTATTTGGGGGCGGCCTCTGAATCTCTTATCTCTTGGTGGGGAGCAGGCAGCTGCCCTGGGACTTGATGTTGCGTTTTGGCGTAAGCTCATCCTTTTCTGGACGGCCCTTTTGACCAGCCTTGCTGTTTGTCTTGGCGGCAATATCGGTTTTGTTGGGCTCATCGTTCCCCATATGGGACGTTTTTTGAGCGGGGCCGACCACCATCGTCTCCTGCCTTTTGCCGCCCTGATTGGGGCTGTATTCCTCACGTTCTGTGACCTTATGGGGCGATGGATCCTTCCCGGCAGCGAGATCCGGACAGGAATCATAACCGCCCTTTTGGGCTCGCCCTATTTTCTCTATCTGCTTCATCAGAAGAAAGGGTCCTGATCCTTCTTTTTCTCTATGCCAAGTGCGGTGCCTGTGCTACAATAAAGAAAACTGATTCTTACAGGATGATCCTTTTTCTGGAGGTTGATATGATGGAACGTTCAGTTTGGAAAAATCGTCTTGCATCCGCTGTCTTAGCAGGTGTCATGGGGCTTGGTCTTTCCTTTACAGCCCTTCCCATGCCTAGGGCCCATGCCGATGTGTTAGGTGCCATCCTTGCTGGGGTACAGGGCGTCGCGATTTATGGACAGGTTGATAAGGCCCTTAATTACTACAATAACACGGAAGAGGGACGGCAGAAACTTTTCTCGTCGTACAAGGAAAAATATGGCGTCAATTACGATGGTTATTTAAATGGTCAGCTTACGGACATGATGGGGCAGCTGACCAGCGCCATTGGGGCTGTAGATCCTACTATCCATCAAAAACCTTATCTTTATTTCATCAATAATGATAAATCTTTCAATGCGTTCTGCAGTATGGGCCATGTCATGAGCGTCAATACAGGGCTTTATTCCATGACGAGCAATCCTGATGAAATTGCCGTTGTCCTGCTTCATGAAATGGGGCATGGACAGAAGAACCATGTGGTCTCAAGTACGCGCAAAAAGATGCAGGTGGCCGTGGCAGCCGGCGTCGTAAGCGGCGCTGCGGGAAGCGGGATGGCGGATCTGGCCCTTAATATCCTTGTGAACCAGATTGATAATGTTCAGATTGGCAAAAGTGATGAATGGGAAGCTGATAACCTGGCACTGACCTATTTGCTTAACTCCAATTATAACCCGGGTGCGTCAGCCGCCATGTGGCAGCGAGTCATGGACCGGTCAAAGACGTATAAATCCAGTTTTGTTGGTGAAATCTTCTCGCCATCTGATCATCCGACCCATCAGCAGCGCCGCGATAATTATGCCAAGCGCCTGACTGATCTGTCCGGCGGCAACGTGACCATCGATGCGGATAAGGGCATGGTCAAAGTAGGGGGAAAGGATTTTGTCGCGCCTCATGCCTATGGCGATATGTCCGCAAAGGAACGCTCCTATTTTGTCATGGGCAACCTCGCCGCTGCTTTCCTGCATAAACAAAACCTTAAGGACGCTTCTTCTCAAGGCAGTACCGTATATTTGGGCAATCAGCCCATCATGGTCTCCGCAAATGGCGATCCAAGCGCGGCTGAACTTGCTCAGAAACTCAATGCAATCAAGAGCAGCAAGGAGAGCAAAGTCGCGTCTCGGGAACTTAAGCTGCAGAAAAAAGCAGCCCCTAAAAAATAAAAGACGGTGAAAGGCCCTGTGCTTACGCGCAGGGCCTTTTTAGATGGCAGAATTGACGGAAGGGGAAGCTTATGCTAATATAAATGCGTGCACTTGCAAATAAATGCAGTGCTTCAAGAAACAGTCATCCAATAAGGAGGGATATGAATGAGAAAAGAATTTGCTGTTAAACCCATTGCGCTTCCCCAGCCCGTCTTTATCATCGGAACCTATGACAAGGACGGGACGCCCAATGCGATGAACGCAGCCTGGGGCTGCCATAACGAAATGGACCAAATGATGTTTGCCCTCGCAAAAGGGCATAAGACGGTTAAGAATCTTTTGGAGACGAAAGCCTTTACTGTCAGCATGGGAACAGTGGAGCAGCTTGCTGCCTGTGACTATGTGGGCCTTGTAAGCGGCAGCAAGGAACCGCGGAAAGTGGAAAAGGCCGGCTTTCACGCGAAAAAAGCCCTTCACGTCAACGCCCCGTACTTTGAGGAACTGCCCATGACGCTTGAGTGCGAAGTCCTTTCCTATAACGAAGAAACGGAAATCCTTACAGGGCGGATTGTTGGTATTAGTGCTGATGAAAGCATCCTGACCGGGGGAAACATCGATCCAAAGAAACTGCGTCCTCTTGTCTTTGATATGGCTAACATGAAGTACCTTGTTGCCGAAGAGACGGTGGGAAATGCGTTTAGTGAGGGGAAGAAGTTATTTTAGTCAGCGCACAAATCGCGCTGATTTGATGGAGTTACGTGCTTCCATTGCCTTATAAAAAATCTATGGTAGCAATGGGACCATGATTTATCGTACGATGGACCGTCTCACGTTTGGGGATCGCTTACGCCTGGGCGCTTCCTTTCCTAACCATGTGTCATCACTTCCAGTGCCCAGCTTATGAAAGCGGAAGCTTTTTGCACTCTTCAGTCCATATGGGCCCATCTACTTTGCCGCCCGCGCCCCAACCTCCTCAATGTACCGGCCTCTGGCCGCAAGGAAACTCACGCGTCGCCGATTTGTTTTTGGCGGCGCCGCTTCGGAGAATCTTTGCGCAACAGCCCCCGCGTCGCTGCGCTAGCAGATTGCTGGCGTCTCAGGTCCGCTGTCGCCGGTGGAATCGGAGGCTCCTCGCAATTGGACCCATCTGAACTGAATTCGCAAAAAGCAATTGGAAGAAAAGATCGAAAGGGGACATTCGTTGTACGACGTCGTCAGCCTGCAGCTTTTTTCCTAGCATCTGAACCAATCTGAGCCCTATTCGAATCATGTAAATAGAAGAAAGACTAGAACGCCGGCACCAAACTGTCCCTTTTCATCCACCCCCCCCCACCAAGCCTGCTTGGTGGATACCCCCGCCTTGGTAAGCTGGAACGGCATTCGCCGTCTCTAAGGCAAAAGATCAAATCAGTTAGTGCTGATAAGAAGAAAATACTTTCTGATTTCATGTTGCAAAAAATTTTAGGACCAAATAACAAAGAAAATTTTGCTGGACTAGCGAAAAAGCCTCAACCCGAAAACGCGCTTTGATTCGGTTTGAGGCTCTCTTTATATTCTTTTTCTTTAGGTACAATGCTGGATGCATCGTACCGTCCCTCATGCGGTCTTTTGCCTTAGAACTCGGCTCGTAGAGTCAATCCGCCCCGCCAGGGCGGGGGACCGAAAACCGCATATTGCCTCATTATAATGAGGCAGGCGTGCCCTTTCGGTGGTGGATGAGGAGCGCAGCGACGTTTCTTTATGAGCGCTAGCGAGGAACATCACACGATGGTCCAAAACCGCTGCAGATGGAGCAATTTTGCTCCATTGTCGGTTGCGGGACCGTGTTATCGTGTGATTTAATCCGTGCCCAGTCCCGCAGGGACACGGTTTTGGGTCGGCCTTGAATTGCCATGGAACGCCTGAAAGACTTTCTCCTTGATGGGGGAGACGAGAGGAACGATATATTGTTGGAGCGATTTTTGCTCCGAGTAATAATAAGAATATAATCCCTCTTCTGCACCAATTTTTACACCTTTTCCTCTTCATGACGCCCTTTCTTCCTTTCATTTCCCTTTCCTTCCTCTTGGTACTATACTGAATGTGTACCAACTTTACTACGGTACCAATCTATATTCGGAAAGCGGGTGTCTTTCATGACTGGTCAAGCGGCAGATGGGCGCAAGGCCGCGCTCACAAAGTTCATCGTATTCAGTCTATTTGGCGTTTTTATGTTCTTCTTCGATCTCCAGTGGATCAGTCCAGCAATGAAAAGTGTGCCTGTAGACTTCATCGTCATAAGTCTCCAGAAATACGCCATGCCCCTCGTACGCATCTTCATCCTGGGCGTCATGTATGTCGGGGCCATTCGGCCTTTTCTCACAAAGACCTGGAACAAGTCCTTTATGGACGTCTTTATGTCCATCGCAAAGATCTGCGGCGCCATCATCGGGACTATCCTTTACTTTGGCCTCATGAAGGACAACACCTGGCTGTGGCGCGGCGATATCGGCCCTTTCCTTTTCAATAAGCTTGCCATTCCTGTCGGCCTCGTCATCCCCATCGGGTCCTTCTTCCTTGCGTTTCTCGCAAGCTTTGGCCTCATGGAATTCATCGGTGTCCTCGTCGATGCCTTCATGCGCCCTGTCTTCCGGACGCCGGGCCGCTCCGCCATTGACGCCGTGGCCTCCTTTGTCGGGAGCTATTCCATCGCCCTTATCATCACAAACGGTGTCTACCGTTCAGGCCGCTATACGGCCCGCGAAGCTGCCATCATTGCAACGGGTTTTTCGACCGTGTCCGTGACCTTCCTCCTCGTTGTGGCCCGCACTTTGGGGCTCATGGACCTGTGGACGACCTATTTCTTCGTCTCCATGCTCGTCACTTTCATTGTAACGGCCCTTACGGCCCGCATCTGGCCCCTTTCGGCCATTCCTGACACGTACTTTACGGGCGAAAAGGCCACTGTTCCTAAAGAAGAGGGAAGCCGCCTCGAGCGGGCTTGGAAGCTCGGCCTTGAAACGGCTGCGGCCCAGCCCCCTGTTTTGAAACTCTGCACGGATAACCTCATGAGCGGTCTCAAGATGGCCTTTGGCGTCATTCCTTCCATTACGTCCATTGGGCTCTTGGGCCTCTTCCTTGCGGAATTTACACCCATCTTTGATTATTTCGGCTATCTCTTCGTTCCTTTCTTCAAACTCTTCGGTGTGTCCCAAGCGGTCCTTGCCGGTAAGGCAGCGGCCTTGAGCCTTCCGGAAATGTTCCTGCCGGCCATCCTCATCAAGGGGTCGGGGACCATGCTTTTGAAGTTCGTCATCGCTGTGGTCAGCATTTCCGAAATCCTTTTCTTCTCGGCCAGCATTCCCTGTATCATGGGGACGGATATTCCGCTCAAGATGCGGGACATCGTCATCATCTGGTTCGAACGGGTGGTCTTTTCCATCATCATCACGATCTCCATTGCCATATTCTTGGGGCTGCCTGATTAATAGTGTACACTAATTAAAAGTCCTATCCTTTTCTGCTATCGGGAGGGGTGGGACTTCTTTGTGAGTAAAAACAAGGCTGTATGCACCTTGCCGCCTCTTTTTCGGATTTCTGAAAAAGAGGGTTGAATATGCGTCATAATGGTGATATAGTGTATACTAAATTGAGACAATGTTTTCAAGTTTTGCTGAAAAGGAGCCCAACATGGATAAATCAAATGCTTATTTGCTGTGGTTTGAACAACTGGAAAGAAAAGACGTCGACATTGTCGGCGGCAAATCCTCTTCTCTTGGGGAAATGACGTCCAAGACCGATGTTCCTGTGCCGTATGGCTTTGCTACGACGGCCCATGCTTATCGGTATTTCATTGACCAGACGGGCCTGCGCGAAAAGATGCGCAGCATCCTTGCGGAACTGACGGATGTGGAAAATAGTGAACTTCTCTCCTCGGTCTGCGTGCGCCTGCGCGGAGCCATCATGGAACAGGAAATGCCCCAGGATCTTCAGGATGCCATCCGCAGAGCCTATGAAGAGCTGGCTCACAAGATGAATGAAGATGAACCCTATGTAGCCGTTCGTTCCAGTGCCACGGCTGAAGACCTGCCTGACGCCAGCTTTGCCGGCCAGCAGGATACGTATCTTAATGTCCATGGTGCCGATCAGGTCATCCGCAAGGTCAAGGAATGTTACGCTTCCTGCTTTACGGACCGCGCTGTCTACTATCGGGAAAAACAGGGTTATGACCATCTGTCCCTTGCTCTTTCTGCAGTTGTCCAGATGATGGTCTTTTCCAAAGCCGCCGGCGTTATGTTCACGGTAAATGTGGCTAACGGTGATGACAAGAACATCATGATCGAAGGGGCCTACGGCCTTGGTGAATATGTGGTTGGCGGCATTGTAACGCCGGACAGCTACGTCGTTTCCAAAGACGAAATGAAGCTCATTTCAGTATCGGTCAATGAACAGGATAAGATGCTCATCCGCAAGCCCGGCGGCGATACCATGGAAGTGCCTGTTCCTGAAGCAGACCGCAGGAAACAGACCCTGACAAACGCACAGATTTTGGAACTTGCAGGATACGCAAAAAAGATTGAAGCCCATTATGGCTGTTATATGGATATGGAATGGGGCATTGATGAAAGGGATGGAAAGATCTGGATTCTTCAGGCTCGTCCGGAAACTGTTTGGTCCCGCCGCAACAAGGAAAAGAAGACCGAAGAAGAACAGACGGCCGGATCCATGGAAGGGGCCAAGGTTCTTTTGAAGGGCCTTCCCGCAAGCCCGGGTCAGGGCTATGGCAAAGCCCATGTCATCCGCGACCCGAAGGATATTGACGAATTCAAGGATGGAGAAATCCTCGTTACGGAAATGACGGCTCCGGACTGGGTGCCTGCCATGAAAAAGGCACAGGCCATTGTCACGGACAGTGGCGGCATGACCTGCCATGCTTCCATCGTTAGCCGCGAACTGGGTATCCCCTGCATCGTTGGCACCAAATCCCGCGGTGAAGCGGCTACGGAAGTCCTCAAAGGCGGCGAAGAAATCACGGTCGATGCGTCAAACGGCGTTGTTTTTGCAGGCAACCTTCAGGTAAAGAAGGCGGAAGCTGCCGCCGCGCCGGCGCAAGCTGCTGCTGTTGCGGAAACCTTCCCTGTAACGGGAACCAAGATCTACATGAATTTGGGTGATCCGTCCCTTGCCGATAAATACGCCAGCCTGCCCTGCGACGGCATTGGCCTCATGCGTGAGGAATTCATCTGGACGACCTATATCCATGAACATCCGCTTTATCTTCTGAAGACGGGTCATCCGGAAAAGGTTGTCGAAGCCCTTGCCGAAGGGTTCCGCAAGGTGGCTCAGGCCATGGCTCCGCGCCCTGTTACCCTGCGCTTCAGCGATTTCAAGTCCAGCGAATACCGCGACCTTAAGGGTGGGGAAGAATTTGAACCCCATGAACCGAGTGCCCTCCTTGGCTGGAGAGGGGCTTCCCGTTACTACGATCCGAAATACACGGCTGCTTTTCGTCTGGAAGTCCAGGCGGTCCGCAAGGTTCGTGAAGAATACGGCCTCAAGAACCTCAACGTCATGATTCCTTTCTGCCGCACCGTGGACGAATGTGCCAAGGTCGTATCCATCATGGAAGAAGAAGGACTCCATCGCGGACCGGACTTCAAGGTCTGGCTCATGGCGGAAATCCCGGCAAATATCATCCTTGCCGACAAATTTAATCAATATGTCGACGGCTATTCCATCGGTTCCAACGACCTTACGATGCTGACGTTGGGCTGTGACCGTGACAACGATGTCATTTCCCACCTTTTTGATGAACGCAATCTGGCTGTACGCCGCGCGGTACGCCACCTTATCGAAGTGGCCCACCGGGATGGCAAGACGGTCTCCCTCTGTGGGCAGGCTGCCAGCGTCTATCCGGAATTTGCCGAATTCCTTGTGGAAAGCGGCATTGATAGTATGTCTGTCAACCCTGACGCTGTGCAATTCACGAAAAAGATGGTGGCCCAGGTCGAGCAGCGGATCATCCTTGATAAACTGACGGGCCGCGGTCGCAATAAGAACGACGAAGAACTGGCTTGGTAATAGTCCCTGCAGGAAAGGCTGCTGCCGTGCGGCAGCAGCCTTTTCCTGCAAGAGGGAAGAATGTAGGGAAATGTTCTTGACGGATGCACGAAAATTAGGTACGCTTTTTTCGTAATGTGGAAGAAAGGGGGTGAATCCCATTCCACTAAGTGATAGACAGAAAAAAATTGCCGAGATTGTTCGTCGGAGCGGCCCCATTACGGGAACGGAAATTGCCGGAGAACTAGGTCTTACGCGGGCCGCCCTGCGCAGTGACCTTGCCATCCTCACCATGGGCGGGATTCTTGATGCCCGGCCTCGCGTTGGTTATTTCTACACGGGGAAAAGCACCTTGGGTATGCTGGTGGAGGAATTGTCTTCCATTACAATCGAGGATATCATGAGTGTCCCCATTGTCGTCAGTGCCAGCAAAAGTGCCTATGATGCTGTCGTCACCATGTTTTTGGAAGATGTAGGAACCCTCTTTGTTGTGGATGGAAAGGGATGCCTTTTTGGGGTCATTTCCCGTAAGGATCTTCTCAAGGCGTCGCTCAGCCAAGGCGCGGACCTACATAATCTGCCCCTTGCAATGGTCATGACGGGGCTATCCAAGATTGTCCTTTCTAAGCCCCATGAACCAGCTGCTGCGGCGGCTAGACGTCTTATCGAAAGGGAAGTGGACTGCTTGCCCGTAGTTCTTCCTTTTGACGAAAAAAAGGGCAAATGGAAACTCGTCGGACGCGTCTCCAAGACCAATATGACGAGACTTCTGGCAGAACTTGCCGAAGGAAAGGGAGGGACCTATCATAGCTAATCAACCCATCATCTATGCCATTTCCGACTCCATTGGGGAGACCAGTGAATCGGTTGTCCGTGCTACAACGAGCCAGTTTGTGCAGGAAAAGTTTGATATCATCCGTGTGCCCTATGTCAACAGCATTGAACAGATTGATAAGATTGTCCAAGAAGCAAAGGAATCCAATGCGGTTATCTGCTATACCATCGTATCTCCGGAAATCAGGGCCGAAGTCGCCCGCAAGACCCAGGAACTGAATGTGACTGCCGTTGATATCTTGGGGCCGGTCCTGACGGCCATTGAAAAGACCAGCGGGCTTACACCAAAAAATCAGCCTGGCCTCATCCATGCCTTGGATCATGAATATTTCAAACGCGTTGCCGCCGTGGAATTTGCTATCAAGTATGATGACGGGAAAAATCCTTGGGGCCTTACGAAAGCGGACCTTGTCATCATTGGGGTATCCCGTACTTCGAAGACGCCCCTTTCCATGTATCTTGCCAATAAGCAGCTCAAAGTGGCCAACGTTCCCCTTGTGCCGGAGATTCCGCCGCCTGAGGAACTTTTCAAGGTCCCGAATAACCGCATCATTGGTCTCCTCATCGATCCACACAAGCTCAATGAGATCCGTATTGCCCGTCTTAAGGCGATGGGGCTTGGGGATACAGCAAACTATGCGGACCTGCGTCGTATTGAAGAGGAACTCGATTATGCGCGAGCCATTATGCAGCGGCTCCACTGTATGATCATCAATGTTTCGAATCGGGCCATTGAAGAAACGGCAAGTCTCATTTTGGAGTATCTGCGCAAAAACTTTGATTTTGAATATTAAAAAACTGGGGAAAAGCGTTCAGGCTTTTCCCCAGTTTTTCGATTTACTGCACGATTTTCTTCGTCTTCACATTATAGGTAAGCGTGTCCTTTTCAACGCGATCCCCGGTCTTATGATTTACGTAGACCGCATCTCCCGTAAAGGTGGCAAGTTTCGTCTCCCAGTCAAAACGGCCCTGCTGGGCCCGGATGTCCGCATCTCCCTCTTCAAAGATGACGGGTCCTTTTACCTCGGCCGAATGATCACTATGCCGGACGATGGTGGATGTTCCCCGAAAGGTAATGTCTCCATCGACGAGGCTGATGTTTCCCCAAGCCCGTACTTCGTTGGTAAGGAGCGAAACTTCAGCTCGGTCAGCCGTAATGGTGCGGTTCCCCGTTTTTACGGCGACATGGCCGGAAAGACGGTAAGTCAGCGTATCAGGATCAAATTCCTGATGGTCATACGTGATTTCCGGTGCTGCTGACGCCAAAGGAGCAGAAAGAAAAGTCATAAGAAGACAACAGCATAAGAAAATTTTTTTCAGCATCGGCGACGCCTCCTCAAGAAAAAATCCGGCAGAAAAATGGCTTTTCCACGATTCTTCCATAAAAAATAACACTTAATTATACGCTATCTTGAAGAAAATTTCATTACAAAAAAGGAAATTCGTCACTTGTGTAGAATAAGATAAATAGCGAAGGAAAATTGAGGGAAGGCGTCTGCGGAGGTTTTCCCTTATTTTTATGATAGACAAGGGACTTTTTTAGGAAAGGCGGTGACGGTATGGGAGATCTCAAGGAAAAATATGAGAGCTTCAAGGAACAGGTCCGTCAGGCCGCTGATATTGTGAGCGTTGTTTCCGAGACGGTGGACCTCAAGAAAAAAGGCCGCCGTTTCTGGGGATGCTGCCCTTTCCACTCGGAAAAAACGCCTTCTTTTACCGTGAATCCGGAAAAGGGCTTTTTTCACTGCTTTGGCTGCGGCGCCGGCGGTGATGTCTTCACCTTCGTCATGAAGCGGGATCACGTTTCCTTTGTTGAGGCGGAACGGATCCTAGCCAATAAGTACGGAATTCCCATTCCGGAACCTGAAAAGACAGCTGAGGAAATCCGTCGGGAGCAGGAGGAAAAAGAAATCGTCGGGACCAATGAGCTGGCAGCCCGGTTCTTCCATGCGTGCCTGACAAAGACTCAATACGGAAAGGAAGGATTGACATATCTTGCCAGCCGCGGCATTGGTATGGATATTGTCGAGTCCTTTGAATTGGGGCTTGCTCCACCGGATGCCCAGACCTTTCATAAGGCCCTTGAAAAGAGAGGAATCCCTGAAAAGACGCTCCTTAAGGCCGGGCTTATAGGCCAGTCCGATTCCGGTCGGATCTATGACAAATTCCGTGAGCGGATCATGATCCCCATCAAGAACCCTCGGGGGAAAGTCGTTGGCTTTACGGGCCGCATCCTGCGCAAGGAGGCTTCGCCGGCCAAATACATGAATACACCGGAGACAAGCTGGTTCCATAAAGGACGCCTGCTCTTTGGGATGGACCGGGCGCTTCCAAGCATCAGGAAGCGGCGCCAGGCACTCATTGTCGAAGGCCATATGGATGCCATCAGTCTCCATGCGGCAGGTATCACTTGGGCTGTGGCGTCCATGGGAACGGCCTTCACGGAATATCAGGCGAAGCTTCTAAAGCGCGTCACACCGGAAGTCATCTTCTGCTTTGACAGCGATAACGCCGGACGCAATGCAGCCATGCGGTCCATTCCCATTGCCCTTGCCGTGGGCCTTGAATGCCGCGTCATGCACGTTACAGACGGCAAGGACCCCGATGAATTCATCCGCAAGGACGGGCAGGAAGCCTTCCTTTCCCTCTTGGACCAGGCCAAGGGCGGCATTGATTACGAAGTCGACACGGTGCTCTCCCGAAGCGATGTAACGACTCTTTCAGGAAAGGTGGGGGCCGTTTCGGAAATCCTGCCCTTTTTCAAGGACTGCCGCTCTGATGTGGAAGTGGGTGAACGTATCCGCGATCTTTCAAGGCGCCTTGTCCTTGATGAGGGTGAAATCCGGAGTGAGTACCAAAAGCTTGTCCGCCCCAATGGGAGCGGACGCCCCTTCAATCCCGAATGGCTGCTGCAAAAGAAGGTTGCAATCAAAAGCCCGACCCAACAGGCTGAGCGGGGCGTGCTCTATGCACTTCTCATGGGCTTGGAAATCGATCCTGATCAGGCAGGTTTTGCTCATACGGATGCGTTTTCAACCGCTGCAAGACGGGCCATCTTTACCTCTTATTGTGCTCGCAAGGGAGCCGGCACTTTTCATGATGGACGGGACCTTTTTGAGGATGTAAATGAAGAAGGAGCCGCGGAACTATCGACCATCCTTGCTTCGTCAATCCCTCAAGAAACGCTCCCAGAAGTGCTCCGGGATTGTCTTTTCCGGCTGCAGACAGCAACGCTTGAAAAAGAATATGAACGGCACAGTGAACTGGCCCAGCGCTATGAAAAAGAAGGTAATGAAAAATTTTTAGAGGAATTACAGGAATGCCGACGAATAAGAATGGAGATACGAAATTTAAGAAGTGCGGTACCCACCCGGTGACCGCAGTACTTTTGATGATGAGGGGAAGGAGGGAACGCTCAAATGACTGATCAAAAAATAAAGGAGCTGGAAACTAAAAAGGTGAAGGAAACCAAAGAAACCGAAAAGAAACCGGCTGCAAAGAAGAAGACGGCGGCTAAATCGTCCGCTAAATCAGCCACGGCTAAAACAAAGACCAGTGGTAAGAAAGCTGCTCCCAAGAAAGATGCAGGGCCGCAAAAGACCACCGCTGAGTGGATTACTGAATTCGAAGCCTTGGCAAAAAAGAATTCAGGCGTTCTCACTTATAAGGAAATCCAGGATCGCATGCAGAATACAGATTCCATTTCCGTTGATGAAATGGATGAAATTTATTCAAAACTGGCAGAAAAGAATATCGAAGTTGTTGATGACCATGCCGAAGAGGAAGAACCGGAAAACATGGACGATGAGGAACTGACCATTGAAGAGTCGGAACTGTCCAACCTGTCTGTCCCAGAAGGGGTCATCGTCGATGATCCTGTCCGTATGTATCTTAAGGAAATCGGCCGCGTGCCCCTGCTTTCAGGAAATGATGAAATCAAGCTGGCTAAACGGACCGATAAAGGCAATCAGGCCGCCGTCATTTTGGACGGTCAGTCCCCGGAAGTTGAACGGGAACCTGTCAATAAGCGCCTGAGCGCGGCAAAGCTCCTCGATACGATCGAGCAATACCTCAAGGAAGAGGAAATTTGGTGTGACAGCAGGACTGTATCCATCGTTTATCGCTTTATCCTAGCGGAAACGCAGGATAATCCAAGCCTTGATGAAGCAGCTATTGAAGCCTACAGCCCGGCCTTTACCGTAGATGAACGCAAGCGCCTGCAGCGGCTGCTTCTTGAAAAAGGGTATCATCTGACCCGTTCGCCCAAGACTGGCAGCGGAGATGAGGAAGTGGACGACAAGTCCTATCTGCCTGAGCTCTATGATCTGTTTGCCGCTGTTTCTGAAAAAGTTGAAACAAAACCGGACGAATCACTGAGCATCCGTCTTGAAGAGGACCGTAAGCGTTTTAACCGTGTCCTGCATCGGGCCGCTATGTGCGGTGAAAAAGCGAAGAAGGCCCTTTCGGAAGCCAACCTGCGGCTTGTTGTCTCCATTGCCAAACGGTATGTAGGCCGTGGCATGCTTTTCCTTGATTTGATCCAAGAGGGCAACCTGGGCCTCATTAAGGCTGTTGAAAAATTTGACTATAATAAGGGATTCAAGTTCAGTACCTATGCTACTTGGTGGATCCGTCAGGCCATTACCCGTGCCATCGCTGACCAGGCCCGTACAATTCGTATTCCTGTACATATGGTTGAAACCATCAACAAACTGGTTCGCGTTTCCCGCCAGCTCCTGCAGGAACTGGGCCGTGAACCGACTCCGGAAGAAATCGCCCAGGAAATGGATGTGCCTGTTGAACGGGTCCGGGAAATCCAGAAGATCGCCCAGGAACCGGTTTCCCTTGAAACGCCGATTGGCGAAGAAGAAGATTCCCATCTGGGAGACTTCATTGAGGATCAAGAAGCTCCCTCACCAGCAGAAGCCGCTTCCTACACATTGCTTCAGGAACAGCTGGGAAAAGTCCTTCAGGAGCATTTGAGCCCCCGCGAACGGCGTGTCCTCGAATTGCGCTTTGGTCTTCTCGATGGACGTACGCGTACCCTCGAAGAAGTCGGTCAGTACTTTGGTGTGACCCGTGAACGGATTCGTCAGATCGAAGCCAAGGCCCTGCGCAAGCTGAGAAGTCCGAAACGGAGCAAACCCCTCAAGGAATTCCTCGAGTAAGAAACGTTGACAGCGCATCTTTTTCTGGGGTATAATTCCTACATTGGGCCTATAGCTCAGCGGTAGAGCCCCCGGCTCATAACCGGTTGGTCCTAGGTTCGAATCCTAGTGGGCCCACCAACTTCACTCTATGCGAACCCTCTGTCTTTGGACAGGGGGTTTGTTTTATACATAATTATTTATCCAACCACCTTCCCTCGGGAGGGTGTTTTTGCATGCAATGAAATCAGCATTCGTGATGAATTTTTACATGAATTTACTAAACAAAATCAATAAAAGTTTTTCAATTATTACAGTTTGCATCCAAATTAGCAGTTAGATGGTGAATGAATTTACAAGCCATGACGAATGTGGTAAAATTAAAACAATAAAGGCGAATAAAAGGAGTAATATTCGAGTTGTCTCGAATATTAAAAAACTTAACGTTAATTACATGCGGGAAATAAAGGGATACCCGATTTTTACCGAATCTGGATCCGTATGCTTACCAGTTCCCGATGCTTCAACATAAAGAAAGGGGGAGTATTTTTTAGTCGCCTGTATTTAATCCACATAAAGAAAGGAAGAATGACTATGGAAACAAAGAAAAAGACATTTATGGATCGGTTTCTTAACTTTGTAGAAACTGTTGGAAATGCCCTTCCCGATCCAGCCTCTCTTTTTATTATCCTCGCACTTATTACCTTGGTCCTATCGGCCATCTTTGGAAGTATGGGAGCTTCTGCCGTTCACCCTGGTACGGGAAAAACCATCAAGGTCCTCAATCTTATGACTCTTGATGGCTTCCGGATGATTTGGAGCCAAGCTGTCAATAACTTTGCAAGTTTTGCACCCTTGGCCATGGTTCTTGTCTGTGTCATCGGCGCAGGCCTTGCTGAACGAAGTGGCTTTTTGGCCACCTTTATGCAGGTAGCCCTTGGCAAAGCCGCTCCGGCTGTTGTTACCTTTGCCATTATTTTTATTGGAATTAATGGCAATGTGGCCGGCGACTCTGCTTTTGTTGTCCTGCCGCCTGTAGCGGGTGTTGTGTTCCTTAGTTTGGGAAGGAATCCCTTGGTTGGTGTATTCTGCGCTTTTGCTAGTGTTGCTGCTGGCTTTTGTGCTAACATGATGCTCGGTATGTCTGATTCCTTGGCGTATGGCTTTACGGAAGCGGCCGCTCGTCTCATCGATCCAAATTATCAAGCTTCTCCTGCCATCAACTATTATTTCATGGTTGCATCCTGTATTGTTCTTAGTCTAGTTGGAACTTTTGTAACGGAGCGTTTCATGATTCCCCGCTTTGCTGGGGAAGATCTGAGTCAGTACGAACTTGATAAGGATCTGACAAACATCACGCCGGGAAAGGTGTCAGCTGTCAAAAAAGCCTGTATTGGTGCGCTCCTTACGATTATCGTCATTGGCCTCATGTGCGTCGGTGAGGATCCGATTTTAGGAAACCCAAAGACTCATTCCGTCCTTGACCCTAAATCGCCTTTCATGACGGGCATCATCCTCATGGTTACGTTGGTTCTTTTCGTTCCTGGTGCTGTCTTTGGCTTTGCCAGCGGGAAATACAAGAATGATAAGGATATGTTCGCCGATATCTCCATGGGCTTCAAAGACGTATCATCTTACATTTTACTTTGCTTCTTCTGTGCACAGTTTACGAAGTTCTTTGCTTGGTCGAATCTTGGCGTAGTCCTTGCTATCAATGGGGCAAATCTTTTGAAGACTTGGAACTTTACGGGTGTTCCGCTTATCATCGGTCTTATTATTGTGTCCTGTATTGTCAACATTTTCATTGGTTCTGCTTCAGCAAAATGGGCAATCTTGGCCCCAGTCATGGTGCCCATGATGATGCTCTTAGGCTACGATCCTGCTCTAACCCAGGCGGCCTATCGTATTGGGGATTCCATTACGAACCCCCTTTCTCCGCTCTTTTACTACTTCCCTTTAATCCTTGGCTTTGTCCGGAAGTATCAAAAGGATGCAGGCATGGGAACCATCATCGCCAATATGATCCCTTATTCCCTGTCCTTTGCTATTAGCTGGATTGTCCTCATCGCCATTTGGGTCATCTTCAATATTCCTCTTGGCCCTGGCGGTCCTATTCTCCTTTCTCATTGAGTTGAAGCAATGGTCCTGCCGATTTTGGCAGGACCCTCTTTGGCTGTTTATAAACGTTAAGAAAAAGGTGATTATATGGATTTACGTAAGGCAATCTGTGAGCTTTCAGAAACGCTCACAAGAGACAGACATGAACTTCACGAGCATCCAGAACTTTCCTTTAAAGAAGCAAAAACGACGGAATATATTGCTAAAAGACTGGAAAGCATGGGAATTTCTGTGATGCGCTATCCCTCCTATTATGGTCTAGTCGGGACCATAGCCGGCAAAGCACAGGGCAAGACCGTTCTTTTGCGGGCCGATATTGATGCCCTTCCCATAAAAGAAGCAAGCGGCGTATCCTTTGCTTCCCAAAATATAGGTGTTATGCATGCCTGCGGTCATGATGCCCATACGGCGATGCTTCTTGGCGCAGCAAAGGTACTTAAAGAGGAGTCTAAAAATTTTTTGGGGACCGTGAAGCTCCTTTTTCAGTCGGCTGAGGAATCGGGTAATGGGGCGCCCTTTTACATTAAAAACGGCATCTTAAAGGATGTCGATGCGGCTTTTGCAATCCATGTGCAGCCTGGACTGCCTCTTGGAACCATCTCTCTTGATGCAGGTCTCCGCTCCACGTCCTGCACCAACTTTAACCTGACCATTACGGGAACTTCGGCTCATGGATCAACGCCTCATCTCGGTCACGATGCAATCGTGGCCGCAAGCGCAGTGATCATGGATATCCAAACCCTTGTGAGTCGGATCAGCGATCCCTTGAATCCCCTTGTTGTGACAATCGGAAAGGTGGAGGCTGGAAAACAGTTCAATATCATCTGTGACGAGGTGAAACTGGAAGGCACCATCCGGACTTATGACCGTGACCTTTTTGAAGGGATTCCCAAAAAGTTGGAAGCCTTGGCACAAGGCACGGCGGAAGCCATGGACTGCCATGCAAAGATGGACGTTGTCACCCACGAACCACTGTGCAGCAATGATGATCCAGCGCTCCTCGACGCAGCTTCCAAAGCTGCTGTTTCCCTCTGGGGTGAGGAAGCCCTTGTCACTATGCCGGCCATGATGGCGTCTGAAGACTTTGCTTTTATCATGGATGAAGTTCCCAGCGTAATCGCCTATTTGGGGACGGGTACAGACACCGATAAGTCCCCACTTCACAGCAATACGTTCCGTATTGATGATGTGGTCCTTCCTCGCGGGGCTGGAATTTATGCCGGTTTTGCACTGAATGTATTGGGAAAGGAAGGCTGACTTATGGATGAACTGAAAAAAGACGCCCTTGCCTTGAAGGACTATATCATCAAGGAACGCCGTTATTTCCATAGCCATCCGGAACTGGGCTGTCACGAACTGGGAACGACGGCGCACATCAAAGAAGCCTTGGAGACTATTGGCGTTGAAGTGCAAACTTTCTCCGGAATGACGGGCTGTGTGGGCATCATCCGGGGCAAACAATCTGGAAAGACAGTTATGCTCCGCGCTGATATTGATGCGCTCCCCATTACGGAACATGCGAACGGAAGGGACTATGCTTCGCAGAACCCTGGGGTCATGCATGCCTGCGGACACGATGCCCATATGGCCATGCTCCTCGGTGCCGCCCGTCTCCTTGTAGAGCGGCGGGAAGAAATCTGTGGTACCGTCAAACTGCTTTTCCAGATGGGAGAGGAAATCGGCACCGAATCGCGCCATTATGTAGAAGCGGGCGCCTTGGATGATGTGGACGCCATTTTTGGTCAGCATATTTGGGCACTCCTTCCCGTTGGGACTGCCAATCTCGAAGACGGTCCCCGCATGGCGTCCAGTGACCGTTTTACCATTACGATTCATGGAAAGGCCGCGCATGGGAGCGCACCGCAAAATGGCCATGATACCATCGTCGCTGCAGCAGCCACTGTCATGGGCCTTCAGACCCTTGTAAGCCGTGTCAATGATCCGAAGAATACCTTTGTCCTTACTGTAGGAATGATGAATGGGGGGACCCAAAGCAACATCATTGCTGATAAAACGGTACTTGTGGGGACTACGAGGGCTCTTGTTAACGACTTCCGCAAAAAGATCCCCGGTCTCATTGAGAACCTTTCAAAGAATCTTGTCAAAGCCTATGGTTGTACGGCAGATTTGACCTATTTCTTTGGCCCTGATCCCCTCGATAACAGTCATCACGAGCTCAATGAAATCGGCCGGGCGGCTTATCGCTATATGCTGGGGGGCGATGCCCTTGTTCCCATGCGAAAACAGATGGGTGCAGAGGATTTTTCCGTCTACATGGCAAAGACCGCCGGCGTTTTTGGCTTCTTGGGGACCCGCAATGAAGCAAAGGGCTCTGTTTATCCTCATCATCATCCGGATTTTTGTGTTGACGAGGACTCCCTGCCCTATGGAGCTGGTGTGTACGCATATTTTGCCCTCCATTATTTGGCTGGGAAATAATAACTAAGGGACTATAAAAGCCGCAAGGGCAGCGCTAAACCGCTCTACGGGAGGGCGGTGAATTGTTTTTTAACACGGTCCGTGAATCAAATCGCTGCGACAGGAGTCTTGCGATTAGCGGTTTTGGCCCGTCGAAAAATGTTCCTCGCTAGTCGCTCGGAGGGAGACGTCGGGCTCCCCTTTTATTTCTACTCCGAGAAAAAATAGGGGGAGAGGGGATTTTGTCCACTCAGCATGCATAATTAACCACGCAGACCCGAATGAAGCAAGGATTAGGTCTTTCAATTCACACCAAGCTCCAAATGCATACACGGTTTTGAAGAAAAAGTAGTTGCACCATGCATAATCGTGGAGTAAAATGTATTTATATTCATTTCGCAAAATTGACACAGTGAGGAAAGGGATAACTATGGAAAATTTACAAGAAACCATTCAAAATAAAGTATCCTTCTACCGTGACGATATGATTACCTACTGGAAAGACCTTGTTAACTACCAAGCAGGCAGCAAGGAAGCAGAACTCATCACCGCCCTCCTACAAAAGGTGGCGGACCGTTTCACCAAGGAAGGCTTTACGGCGACAATGCTTGATACGGGCTGCGCCATCCCCATGCTGCGGGCAACCTTGGGCGATGATCGACAGGGAAAACCCATTCTTTTCTGTGGTCATGTCGATACGGTATTCCCCAGTGGGTCCTATCCTGATCAACCTTTCCGTATTGAAGACGGAAAGGTCTATGGACCGGGCTGCGCCGACATGAAGGGCGGCGTCGTGATGCTTTTATATGTCATCAAGATCCTGACGGATCTGGGATATAAGGACCATCCTTTCAAGGTTGTCCTTGTCGGCGATGAGGAAACGACCCATGTGGGATCTCGGGCCGACCAGATGCTTGCCGAAGAAGCGAAAGGTTGTCTCTGTGCCTTCAATATGGAAACGGGCCGCATGAATCACGTCCTTACCGTCGCCCGTAAGGGGTGCATGGATGTGTGGATCAAGGTCCACGGCAAAAGCGGCCACGTCGGTAATGCCTATACAACGTCGGCAAATGCTATTGAAGCTATGGCCGGCATTATCACCAAGATGCGGGCGCTGACGGACCTTGAAAAAGGACGCATCGTCAGTACCGATGTCATTTCTGGCGGCGTGGTCTCAAACGCTGTCCCCGATTTTTGTCGCATCGAAGCGGATTGCCGTGTCGACTACAATAAGGATTTGGAAGAACTTAAAACGGCCATTCGAGCCATTTGTGAGCATCTTGACGTGCCGAACACAAGGGCGGAGGTGGAATTTCCAACAGAAATGCCTGTTTTTGAAAAAATCGAAGGAAATCTCAACCTCCTTGCTCTCTACAACGAATCTGCAGCGGAATTTGGCATTGAGCCCTTTGGTCCTTACCATCCAGGCGGCTGTTCTGACGCCTCGTACCTTGCCAAGGCAGGAATCCCCATCCTCGATTCCTTGGGCCCCGAAGGGGATCATGCCCATACCATGCAGGAATATGCCGTTCTTGACAGCCTCTTTACCCGTACAGCCATGCTGGTCCGTACCATCTTGAAACTTACGGACGTTACCCTATAAGAAAAAGGAGAACTCACGATGAGCGAAAATCCTCAGCAGGCGGCAAAGCCCGTTCAGAACAAAAAAGTCTCGGTCCCAAGTCCTATTATGATCATTGCGGTCATCCTCGTCTTAAGTGCCATTGCTACGTATATTGTACCGGCTGGTGAATTTGTCCGCATCAAGGACGCAGCCAGCGGCCGTATGATTGTTGATCCGAACTCGTTCCATTTCATTGCCCAGAAACCAACGAAGATCCTGGATTTCTTGATGTCTATTCCAAAGGGCATCAAAGGCGCGGCCAGTATTGTTGGCTTCCTTATGATCATTGGCGGTGCCCTGAACGTCATGGCGGAAACAGGCGCCATCCACGCTTTCATGGGCCACGTTGTCAAAAAGATGGAAGGTCACGAAACGCTGATCATTCCTGTCCTTCTGCCGATTTTTATCTGCCTCAGCGCAACGGCTGGCTGCAGTGAAGAATACATTGCTTTTATTCCGCTCATGACCGCTGTGTGCTACGCTTTGGGGTTCGACTCCATTGTAGCGGCTGGTATGTTCCTCTGTGCTGTTGGCGCAGGCTATGGTGCCGGTGTGACGAATCCTTTCACGGTCGGTGTAGCGCAGAGCATTTCAGGGCTGCCCATGTTCTCAGGGATCCAGATCCGTCTTGTCATGCTTGTAACCCTCATCATTGTTACGGTGATTCCACTCTACCTTTATGCCCGTATGGTCAAGAAGCATCCGGAAAAGAGCTTCATGTATGACTATGACCAGATCTACAAGGAAAAGATGAACATCGAATCCATTATGGGTGAAACGGGCACTATGACCCGAACCCATAAGCTTGTCCTTTTTGGTTTCTGTCTTGTTGTAGCCGGTATCCTTATTGGCGTTTTGAAGTTTGATTTCTATATGGATGAAATTGCGGCTCTTTTCATTGCCCTCATCATTTACACCGGCATTGTGTCCCGCATGAATGCGAACAAGGTCGCCAATGCTTTCATCAAGGGCGTTGCCGGTATGGCGCTTCCTTGCATGATGGTCGGTATGTGCAAAGGCGTGACCATTTTGTTGGATAATGGCCATATCCTTGATACCATCATCTACTACCTAGCAAACTCCCTGAACGCCGTGCCGAAATCCATGCTTGGCATTGGGATGTTCATTGTTCAGGATATCTTCAACATGGTGGTTCCTTCCGGTTCCGGTCAGGCCGCCATCACGATGCCAATCATGGCGCCGTTGGCTGACCTCGTCGGCATTACCCGTCAGACTGCTGTCCTTGCCTTTCAAATGGGCGATGCCTTCACCAACAGTGTCACTCCTGCAAGCGGTACGACCATGACCATCCTCAGCATTGCTGGCATTCCCCTGCGCCGCTGGTGGAAATTTGCTATCCCCATGCTGGGCATTTGGTGGATTGTAGCCTTTGTGGTTCTCTTTTATGCAACGGCCGTTCAGATCGGTCCCTTCTGATTATGAAATAAAAGCCCTTTCCTGCTGTTTTGCGGCAGGGGAGGGACTTTTTCTTTTGTGCGAAAACAAGATTTTTATGCTTTTTCTTGCAGTTCACGCAAAGAACCGATAAACTAAGAGCAGATAGAAGCAAAGGAGCTCATTATGTTCAGTCAATTTTTTGCGTCCCTGCAGCAGGATGCCAAACTTTTTTTATTTTTCCCCATCCTATGCGCCCTCTTTCGGGCTATTTTCATCAAGGTCTACAGCCCGTACCCCAATTTTGCGGGGAAGGGAAAGATTCTCTGGCACACCTTTCGTTACGGTTTTTGGTGGGGCATGGACTTTAACGCCTATGTTTTCCTGATCCCCCTGGTCCTTGTGAGCCTGCCCGGCGCCTTTTTTCCTGCCTATTTTGCCCTGGGCAATACACTGCGTCTTGTGGGCGGCCTGCTTTATGCCCTTGTCCTTTATCTTGCTTTCATGGGAAAGATGCTCTATTACAGCCATTTTCATGACATCTACAACCAGACCATGAAGCTTGGCGCCCATGCGGAAAAGCACAACCTCGTTGATATTTTCTTCCATCAGGACCATGGTGCTTGGATCCTTCTTGGCATTGTGCCCTATCTGTACCTGTGCCGCCTTGCACTCTTGGCGTTTTTAGGTCTTCCCAGTCTTTCCTATCCAGCTATTGCCTCGCCTTTTCTTCGCTGCGCCTTCAATACAGTTGTTTTTCTTTTGTGTATTGCTGCGTTTTACTGGTTCCGGTATGGCGGGACCTTCTGGCATGACGATAAGCCCGAATGGGATACGATTCCGAGTCTTGTGAAAAAGGATATCTTTTTTGCCAAAGCGACCGTGGATGACCTTGTCGCCTTGGAACAGGTGATGAAGCATGACCTCAATGAAGCCTATGAGCACACGGACGAAGAGGACCTTGCCGCCATTGCGCCGCTGGTGCCGGTAAAAATGCCCCTTTCCGATTTTCCCAATCCTGTCTATGCCTTTCGCCGTGCGGCAAAGGGCGCGCGCATCACAAAACCGCGCCATATCTTCCTTCTTGTGGGGGAGACCTATCTTCAGCAGTTCTTTGACCCGGCCTTTGCCTCGCTGAACCTTGTCTCGGGCGGACGGTTTCTCAAGGATGATCCCCACACAGCGCAACTTACGAGTGCCCTTTCAGCCGGCATCATTTCCAGGCCATCCATCGTGAGCCTCATGAGCGGCATCTTTGACGCTGGTCTTGAACTCAACGAAAAAGAAAGCTTCTGGACGAACAAACTTCCTACGGCCCTGCCACGACAGCTGAAGAAACTTGGCTATCACGCGGCCTATTGGTATGGCGGCAATGTCACATATGGAAACTTTAACCAGTTTGCTCCCAGCTGCGGCTTTGACGAAGTGGAAACGGCAACGGATTTTTGTGGCCCTGACGCGCCAAAGACCTGGGTCGGCGTCTATGACAACCTCTTTCTGGAAAAAGCAGCGGACATGATTCTTTCCGGGGACGAAGAGCGCGGGGAATATCAGTTCCATTTCCTTTATACGACAAGTTATCACGGGCCCTTCAAGATTCCTCTTGAAAAATATGGCTATGATACGGAGCGTGTCATGCCGGATGCTCCGGAAGACATCAAAAACAGCAAGAGTTTGCAAAAGAATCTCGGGACCTTCTGGTTCTCAGACCAGGCGATTGGAAAGTTCCTGCGCACCATGAAGGAAGCCTATCCAGACAGTCTTTTCATCGTGACAGGCGACCATTCCTATGACATGAGTGCCGTCCTTGGGAAAACAAGCCTCATGAAACGAGACGCGAACCTGCGGGAACGCCATAGTCCGGTTCTATTCTTCCATCATCCTGAAATCGACCAGTCCCTTTTCGGGGAAAATACCATTGGCGGTCATATGAATATCCTGCCGACGATTTTTGAACTCATTGCGCCAAAGGACTTTACGTACTATTCCCTTATGACGAGCCTCATGGATCCCATCGACCATGTCGTGTCGCCTTACCACTGGCTGCGAAAGGATGCTTACGGGACCTACAGCAACGACTTTTATCAGCCTTTGGGGGACGGCTTTGGACCGCAGGCTCTTCGGGAAGGCCCTCAGCCGTACCGTGAGGAAAGGGAAGGGTATATGGATCTTACGGGGTACCTTGTGCGCCATCCGGAACTTTTAGGAAAGGAAGAATAGTCATGGGCAGCATAACCTGCATCATCCTCACTAAAAATGAAGAAAAAAATCTTCCCGGCGCCCTTCAAAATGCTGCGTCCTGGGCCGATGAGATCCTTGTCGTTGACTCGGGAAGTGACGATGGGACCGTGGAAATCGCCAAAAAAGGCGGTGCTTCTGTGATTTACCGGGCTTGGGACGGGGACTTTGCCGCCCAGCGCAATTTTGCCCTGACGGGTGCCCATGGTGACTGGGTACTTTATCTTGATGCCGACGAACGGCTTACAGCAGGGGCCATCCAAAAGGTCCTTGCTATCAAAAAAGGAGCGCTCAATCATCATTACTCCTTCCGCCGGGAAAATATTGCCTTCGGCCATCATTTCCATCATGGTGCGTTCGGACCGGATCGGGTCGTGCGCCTTTTCCCGAAAGCAGCGGTCCACTGGGAGGGAAAGGTCCACGAACACGCCGTTTGCACCGTGCCTCATGAGGCCCTTTCAGAAAGCATGGACCATTATACCTATGCGGCCTTTGCCGATTGGTGGCGCAAAGCCGGCCAGTACACGACCATTTGGGCCGATGACGCCTACGTCCGAGGAAAAAGGGCAAGCTATGGAAAAGCAGCCAGCCATGCCCTTTTGGGCATGCTTAAGGTCTATCTTCTCCAAGGAGGATTTCTTGAAGGAAGTATGGGCATCATTGCCACACTCCAGCACGGTATCTATACGGCCATGAAATATGCAAAACTGGCGGAAAAAAATAATTGAAGAAGTGGTAGTTCCCTCAAATTGGGGGTTCCTGTTTGAGGGATTTTTTTATATTTCAAAAATAGAGGCTTATTTTACAGGTTCTTTCTTACGTGGATAAAAAGCCACCAAATGATTCATTGTAAGTTTCTTTAGTATGGACAGATTGTTCTTCAGATACGGACTTTTTTCTTAACAAAAAAGGTTCCTAACTGCGACTTATCCTTTATTCCTTCACCGGTTGGTTTCATTCATAGGCCTGTTTAAAAAATTTCAAGTTGATTTGTGATGGCTGGATAACACGATATTGCGATGCTTTCTTCAAAAATGGTTCACTTTTTTTATATTTCGAATAATACGATGAAAATGTTACAGTGAACGTTCGGGATTGTCCTTAATATAAAGACAATAGCGAAAAGTCCTTATTTTCTGTCTTTTATGGAAGAACAAATCTTGTTATAATACATGTAACAAATGTTGCACTTTAAACCAATTAGGGGGTATCGAAATGAGCAGCAACACAAATTCAAAAAACAAAGCCATGACTTGGCAAGCTCTGTGCCTAATGGCCTACACGGTCGTGTGGGGATTTGGCAATACGGTCAATGGCTTTGCCAACCAAGGTCTGAAAGTCGTCGTTTCCTGGATGATTCTCTTCCTCTTCTACTTCATTCCGTACACGTTGATGGTGGGGGAAATGGGCGCGACCTTTGAAAATGGTGCTGGCGGTGTCAGCTCCTGGATCAAAGAAACCATGAGTTCCAAATTGGCCTTCTTTGCTGGCTGGACCTTCTGGGTAGTCAATATTCCTTATCTAGCCCAGAAACCGCAGAATATCCTTATTGCCATGGGGTGGGCCATTTTCCAGAATGACCAACTGACAACCATGATTTCGCCTATGATGCTTCAGCTTATCAGCCTTGGCATTTTCATGTTCTTCATGTGGTATGCCGCTCAGGGTGTATCGGCTTTGAAGCGCATTGGTTCCATTGCCGGTTCCTTTATGTTCATCATGAGCATCCTTTATGTGCTTCTCGTTCTCGCTGCGCCTTACATCACGGAAGCAAAGACCTTCTCCTACAGCCTCAGCTGGGATACGTTCATGCCGAACTTCAACTTTGAATACATGACGACCCTCAGCATCCTCGTCTTTGCTGTCGGTGGCTGTGAACGCATTGCACCGTATGTCACGAACCTCCAGAATCCGGATAAGGAGTTCCCGCGTGCCATGATTGTCATGACCGCAATGGTGGCTGTTACGGCTGTTCTTGGTACCTTTGCCATGGGTCTTATGTTTGACCCCAACAATGTGCCGAAGGACCTGATGATGAATGGAGCTTACTACTGCTTCGCCAAGCTCGGCGCTTATTATGGCGTGGGCCGCGCTTTCGTCATCCTCTATGCTATTTGCCAGTTCTTTGGCCAGGCAGCAACCCTTGCCATCTCCATTGACGCACCCATCAAGTTCCTCTTAAGTGATGTTGATCCGAAATTCGTACCTCATTCCTTCACGAAGATCAACGAAAAGGGCATCCCTGTGAGCGGTTACAAACTGACGGGCATCCTTGTCAGCATTCTTATCATCGTACCGGCCCTTGGCATTGGCGACATGACAACGCTCTACATCTGGCTCCTGCGCCTGAATGCCATCTGCATGCCGCTGTCCTACCTGTGGGTCTTCCTGGCTTATATGGCGCTCAAACGGGCGAAAAAGGCTTACAGCTCTTCCTACTACCTTACAAAGAGCAAAGGCACCGGCTTTATGATTGGTTTCTGGTGCTTTGCCCTGACGACCTTTGCTTCGCTCATGGGTATGGTTCCTTACGGTGTAGAAATGTATTCTTCCACCTGGTGGTTCCAGATGATCATGAACGTCGTAACGCCGGTCATCCTTCTTGGTATCGGCCTTATTTTCCCTATCCTTGCACGCCGCGAACGGGAAAGATTGGGCGAGACGGCATAACCTTAATAATTTAATCGGCGTGGACATCGCTCCGATTTGATGGAAAACATGAGCCCATTGCTTCAGAAACATATCCGAAGCAATGGGCTCATGGCATATTGGAAGAAGGAACGTACTGCGATTGGGAAAAACGTAAAAGGGGCCATCATGCTGTCATGACTCTTCGGCGCTGGCTATCGAGCTAAAAGATAAAAAGGCAGCTGTGATGCTGCAGGGACATGTTTCCAGGTGAATGTAATTCCGACCCATCCCCCGCAGGGGGGCGGTTTGGGTCCGTGTCTCACGGTCTTTTAGCATCACAGCTCGACCGCCTTTTTCCACCGCTGCCTTGACAATCTTTCCCAATTTTGCTATATTGTTCGGAGCGCAATGAGGGGGTTGGCATCCCTGAGCGACTGTACCACAAGAGAGGCTGCCTTGGCAGCAAACAGGGTGGAACCGCGGAAGTCACTCCCGTCCCTGTAATGTAGATGATTCTCGTCTATATTGCAGAGACGGGAGTTTTTGTTTAGGAGGAGAAAACCATGAATTTCCAAGACATCATTTCGGCGCTGAGTGCCTATTGGGGGCGTCAGCAATGCATCAACTTCCATCCTTATGACGTAGAAAAAGGAGCTGGGACCATGAACCCGGCAACTTTCCTTCGCGTCTTGGGACCGGAGCCGTGGAACGTATGCTATGTGGAACCGTCCCGCCGCCCGGCTGACGGACGTTATGGCGATAACCCGAACCGCCTTTATCAGCATCATCAGTTCCAGGTCATCATGAAACCGTCTCCGGATAACATTCAGGAACTGTATCTTGAAAGCCTGCGCGAACTAGGGATCCATCCCGAAGAACACGATATCCGTTTTGTTGAAGACAATTGGGAATCGCCGACCCTGGGTGCCTGGGGCATGGGCTGGGAGGTCTGGCTCGACGGGATGGAAGTGACGCAGTTCACCTACTTCCAACAAGTTGGCAGCCTTGATATCAAACCTGTTGCCGTTGAAATCACGTACGGCCTCGAACGCCTTGCCATGTATATCCAAGGTGTGGAAAATGTCTACGACATCAAATGGGTGGGCGATGTGACCTACGGCGATGTGTATCACACAAACGAGGTGGAACAGTCCTGCTACAGCTTTGATATTGCCGATACGGATCTGCTCTTTGACCTCTTTGATAAATATGAAAAGGAAGCCAAAAGGGTCCTGTTAACGGGGAACATCCATCCAGCTTATGATTATGTGCTCAAGTGCTCCCATACGTTCAACCTTTTGGACGCCCGAGGTGCCATCAGTGTTGACGAACGGACCAACTACATCGGCCGTGTCCGCGCCCTGGCCCGCCTGTGCGCCGCGGCGTATGTGGAACAGCGTGAAAAGATGGGATTTCCTATGCTGAAGAGAGGGAACAACTAATGGCTACGTTATTATATGAAATCGGAACGGAAGAAATGCCGGCCCAATACATGCCGGGTATCTTGAAAAACTATAAGGAACTGGCAGAAACAAAACTCAAGGAAGCCCGTATTCCTTTTGAAAAAGTCAGCGTCTACGGAACGCCGCGCCGCATGGCCTTTGTGGCTGAAGGCATTGCTGACCGTCAGGAAGATATGACGGCAGAGAGCAAAGGTCCATCCCTCAAGATTGCCTTTGACGCAGACGGCAACCCGACGAAAGCCGTCCAGGGCTTTGCCCGCGGTCAGGGTGTGGAAGTCTCTGCCCTTGAAAAACGGGATGGTTACGTTTATGCCATCAAACACACAAAGGGCGGTGAAACCAAGGTCCTGCTGCCTGCCTTGTTGGATGATATTCTCCACAGCCTGTCCTTCCCAAAGACCATGCGCTGGGCCGACTATGACTTCGGGTTTGTCCGTCCTTTCCACTGGATGGTGGCCCTTCTTGACAGTGAAGTCATTCCTGTTGAAGCAAACGATGTCAAAAGCGGCAATGTGACCCGCGGCCATCGCTTCCTGGGCAGTCAGACCATTACGATTCCTTCGGCCGAGGCTTATGTAAAAACCCTCGAAGAAAACTTCATCATTGTCGACGTGGAAAAACGCCGTGCCCTCATCCGGGAACAGATTGAAGCGTTGGGCAAAAAAGCCGGCGGCCATACGGCCATTTCTGAAGACCTGCTCGATGAAGTCACTTATCTTGTCGAATATCCGACGGCCCTTTGCGGTTCCATTGATGATAAGTACCTGAAGCTCCCGAAAGAAGCTGTCATTACTCCCATGCGCGACCATCAGCGCTACTTCCCTGTCCTTGATGACAGCGGCAAGCTTTTGCCTTATTTCATTACGGTCCGCAACGGCAACAGTGAACATCTTGACATCGTGACCCACGGCAACGAACGCGTCCTTCGTGCCCGTCTTGACGATGCGGTCTTCTTCTTTGAAAACGACCGGAAAAAGAGCCTTGAAGCACATCGGGAAGCCCTGCATGATGTAGCCTTCCAGCGCGGCATGGGGAATATGTATGAAAAGACGGAACGCCTCGAAGCCCTTACGAGCCGCCTCCTCAAGGAATCGGGCGTTGCCGCTGATGAAAAGGCGCTTGTTCGTGCAGCCCGCCTCAGCAAGGCCGATCTTGTGACCGGCATGGTTACGGAATTTACGGAACTGCAGGGCACCATGGGCCGTGAATATGCCCTTCTTGACGGCGAAGGCGATACGGTCTCGACGGCTATTGGAGAGCAGTACATGCCGCGCTTTGCCGGCGATGAACTGCCTCAGACGAATGAAGGCCGTCTCCTTGCCATTGCCGATAAACTGGATAATATCACAGCAACCTTCAGCCGCGGGGAAGCTCCAACCGGTTCCCAGGATCCCTATGCCCTGCGCCGTCAGGCCCTGGGTATCCTCAATATCGTCACCGATGGAAACATCCACTTTGCCCTTACAAGCGCCATCAAGGAAACCTTGAGCCGCCTGCCCAAAACGGATCAAAGTGAAGACAAACTTGTGGCTGATATTGTTGAATTCTTCGCCCAGCGTTCCAAGAACATGATGCTTGACCGCGGCGTTCGGTACGATATCGTCGATGCCGTCCTTGGTGCTGAAGGCCGGGATGACCTGTGCGACGCTTTTGCTGCCGCTGATGCCCTGACGGCCTATCTCGGTACGGATAAGGCGCCAGAAACGCTTCAGGCCTTTACCCGCGTGGAAAATATTACCAAGAAAAGTCGCGTTGACGCACCTGTTTCCGAGGCCCTTTTGAGAGAAGACGCTGAAAAAGCCCTCTTTGAAGCTGTGGAAAAGGCTGCTGAAAACGTACATGGAATGCTTCTTTCCCGTGATTTTGCCGGCGTCCTTACCGCTTGCGACAGCCTTTCTGCACCCATCAACCATTTCTTTGATGACGTCATGGTCATGGATAAGGATGAAGCCGTAAAGCAAAACCGCCTTGCCCTTTTGACAAAGATCCGCAGTCTCATTGGCTGTGTGGGTGATGTCTCTCTTCTTGTCATGAAATAAAAACGTCATACTAAAAAGGTTCTTTGTCAAATTTTGGGGTGCTAAAGTGTCTATGCACTCCTGGAGAGGACATGC
>ENA-OPBW01000135-OPBW01000135.1-human-gut-metagenome-genome-assembly--contig:-NODE-135-length-69066-cov-6.545464_pt1 | contig 69066 bp, 64 predicted proteins | sample MGYA00241070_ERZ501456 | MGnify/ENA primary metagenome ERZ501456 (study PRJEB25962, sample SAMEA2042624) | human gut metagenome | biome: human gut; feature: human-associated habitat; material: faeces...
AGAGGACATGCACTGAAGATAGTGCGTGTCCTTTTTCGTTGCGTGTGTTAATGTACAAGATCCTATTACGAAAGCGCTCAAAATTGCGCAGACCAAATGAGATACGTTTTAACACCTTGGCGATACAGGAGATGCAACTCTTTATGGAGAAGCGGGGAATGTTTGATGAGACGCGTATAGCAGTCCTTTATGCGTCTTGTAGTGGCCTTGCAATGAGGGCAGATGTGTTCTTGAGGTGGCAGCTGAACCGCTAAAACCAAGGCTGATTCCGTTTCCTTTAAATTTTAGATCCAGTCCTCTTTAATTCCTGTTATTTACGATACGTGTTGACGCATTAGAAACTGAATCGAGCGCCTACATTCCAGCTCCAATTGCGAGTGACATCGCCCCCAAAGTTTTTTTCAATATCGCCATATAAAGCTAGACTATTTGTCGGCCTGTATTCACCGCCGAAGCCAATGCTAAGCCAACTAGCGCCATTGCCATCATGGCCAACCACGGTATTTCCGTTTTTGTCTTGCAAGGTATAATCGATATTTCCCTTGAATTCATGATGCCAAAAGGCATTGACGTAATAATCGCTATGCGCTGTCTTATGGCCTATAGATGTGCCGAGACGTCCAATGAGACTATCGATGTCACGCAAGTATCCGTGATTCCCTTGATTTGTAGTATAGGAAGCGCTGCCTAAGTGACTATAGGTCAATTGACTTTGCGGTTCTACATACCAACCATGGTCAGAAAGAGGGATATGACGGCCGTATTCAACGCCCAATAATTGATAAGGGCTGCTCCAATGCATATGTTCTGGGAAATCGCCAAAGGTAACGCCTTTGGCTTTCATCTGACCAAGACGGCCGACAATATCGAGGTACTGGCCATCTTGCTTAGTCGTCGTCCAGTACAGACTAGCCACATCAGCATCTCCCTTGGTGTCATGCGTAAAATGGTCTAAGCCGTACCGCAAGTCGCGATGGTGATAAGATACGCCGAGGAATTGTTTTTCTGTTGGGCTGCTCTTGATCATGTGGTCATAGCCAAGTTGGTACGCGTTGTAAGTTGAGTGCCCACTGAGTCCGTCGGTGGTGACACGGCCACGGCTCAAACGGGCCCAAATGCCCCGTTCACTGTCAATCGACGTCCAGTCGCCTACGCGTTTACGGAGTGTATCTTGTTCAAGGTACAGCCCTAAATAGCGGGACTTCGCAAAAGATTGATTGTCGATATTATTATTGGTTGGGATTGGCGGATTCACTGGTTCTGTGCTGTCACGGAACGTAGCATACCAGTTATGGCCGCTTGTTGGAACGTCGGTATATCCATGATTATCGTCTGGTGCCTGGTCAGTAATCGTCACAGGCCGTGCAAAGAGACCGCCGTTTTGGATATGAGCGTCACCTGTGAAAGTCGCTTGGCCAGCGCCTGTCGGGCTTTCATCACGGACAAGAAGAACATATCCATCACGAATAGGCGTTCCAGCATGGTGGCTGTAGTCATTGAGCATCACATGGAAACGGCCTTGGCTGCTGCCTGTAATCGTCAACGTGTCGCTGTGACCGGATACAGTGCGGTCAGCATAGCTTTGCGCTAAATCGGTACCGAACGTAATAGTCCCGCTAGACCCTGTGCCGTTATCTAGGTGCGTGGTATGCACATCAGTGAAAGCGTGCGACGCCGTAGTATCTCCGCGATGGCTCAAATCGAGGAGAGAGTTGTCGTCAATATGGATTTGATCGACTCGGGAATTATTCGTCACGTACCATCGAGCGCCTTGCTGTAAATCGATATCCGTCTTGCCCCATCCAGAATGTGAATCCCAAGCATCGCCGTCAAAATATGATTGAGGCGAACGGAATGTGATATTTACATGGCCCAAATTAGTTTGGACTCGTCCTAGCATAACGGTATTCCCTGTGCCGGCCGTATTGATATTCAGTGTCCCTGTGGAATGGTGGTAAATTGTATACCTTTGGCCATGCAGCGTTGCTGTTCCATCTGTTTGGATGTCTATGGAATCTAGCGTATCCCTAGAAGGAGTGTAGGTATTGATGGCTGTATTCACATTATCACTGATGTTTAAATTTTTGGCATGGATGCGCGTGCTGCTGTTAGCGTAGCTATATAAACCCGTTGTGGTGTGGTCAATCGTAAAATCCCCGCCTGAGGAAGCTGAGTCGGATCCAACTTGGAACGCGCCGTCAATGTTGCAAATCCCCATCGTAGTGTTTGTTGCACGCACATTTCCTTTCGTGATAGTAAATTGCGGCTTGTTAGGATTTGGAGAGGAGGTTCCATTTGTTGACAAATTCTGTAACAAAAAAGCAGCATATTGGGTACCGCCATTACCATTGATGTATAGCCCTTCGTTAGTGCCGGTTCCTGTTGAAATAATCGTTGACGCCTTATCGTTTCTAGTTATAAGTTTAAAGCCTGACGAACTATTAGGATCCGAGTTTCGACGATTAGCACGGGCCTCTATGTCGATGTTCCGGGCAAATATCTGCGTTTTTGCATTGTGATACATAGTTGACACGGCAATATTTGTATCGTTAAGGGCAAGCGTGTCTACGGGAAGAGCTTCGGACCCAATGTGTAAATTCGCACTGTTATTATCAATTCCTATGGCAGCATGATTGACCGTTATGTTTTTGGCGTTCAGCGTTGTCTCGCCGTCGTTTAAAAAAATGCCCTCGTTCATACGGTTACTGACTCCATAATCTACAGGATTTGAAAGCGGACTCGCATCATATTCTTCATTTTCCACAGTTAGAGATTGAATCTGGTGAGCATCTGTGCCAATAAATAAATGTGGCGTTGATCTCTCTGTATCTGTAGATTGGATGGTACTGCTCGTAGTAACTTTAATACCTGTTGTCTCTCCTTTACGGCGTAATTCGACGTTATCGCTTAGTAGCGTAACTGACTGGCCGGCTACTAAGATGTTTGTCACGCGGGGAATTGAGCTGGCAGGACGACTGGAACCTATGTCTGGAACATCTGTCGTATCTAATATAAGCTTATGTACAGATGGATCCACTTGAATGGAGCCATTACCGACTACATGCATATTAGATATGGATGGGGTGAGAGATGAAGGTCCGTGGGTTTGCCGTCCGGCGTCTAATGTGAGTGTATTGATATCGTGAAAGCGGATGGAGCTTCCTTCACTGCGGGATAAGATATTTCCTACATACGATGTCGTATCTGTTCCAGATTCCGGATGTGATGTCAGCGTTAAGTCATGAGGCACAGCGATGTCGCCATGAATATCAAGGGTAGCACCATTATCAGCTACAATATTTAAGTATGATGGTACAGAAGGCGTCCATGGATTTCTGATGGTGTCGATAGTTGATGTGGTTATCGTCTGATTCCCTGATTGTAACGGTGCATTGATCTGAGAATCGATGTCTCCTTGTGTAGTAATAGCTTGCGCCATGGCGTGGTCGAATGATGGATAGCTAGAAATAGCTAACACAATAGCTAACGCCAGTTTTTTCTTGTCTCTGTGCATAATGTTTTTCTCCCTTCAATGCTTAAGATGAATCTTTAAACCATATCTTGAATTTTAGCGTCTTATGTCTATTGTACGCCTAAAAGTTGATAGAAAGAGATAAATTCTTATCATTGCATAATCAGTAATGCTGATATGTGGACTCCCTTTTACTAGCTATAGTAGGCAAAAAACGGAAGGCCATATATTTTAAGCGACACTCGATGTAAGGCGGTGAGAATGGGATAGGAATCCTTCTTTTTTTTTGGTACATAGGGTATTCCTTTTACGCGAATTATGACTCATTGACGAGTTTTACTGTCATATTGTCGATCGTTAGTTGCAATATTTGAATGTATTTCATGCTTTTCTTGATTTTTTCATCAGCGTAGACTCTGTCAAAGTATTTCATGGCTATTGCACGTACTTCTTTTATAGCCAGTGATTCATCGGTAATAAACTGGATATGGCCAAAGATGATGACGTTTTTAACATTGAACCCCATTTCCTGTGATTGTCAGAGAATTTTGTATATTTTATTTAGGCTAATTGTAAAATGAAGTTGGACACCCCCCCTAAAGGGTCGATTTTGGAAATATAAAAAGGCGCATAATGAAGCATCCTCTGTTAGAATATAGTACCAGACCAAATCCTAGGAGGAATGACACTACGGGCAATCAACACGTATTCTACCACAAATGGCACAAAAAGGGAAAACATCTTTCGTACGAGGATCGGATGCTCATCCAAATTCGCCTGAAAGATGGGTATTCCTTAAGAGCCATTGCCAGAGAGCTTACCTGTTCTCCAACTACTATATCCAATGAAATCAAGCGCGGATCCACACTGCTTTATAACGGCACCAAAAGACGGTATAAAGCCTCCAGGGGGCAGAAGGTCTACGAAGAGAACAGAAAGGCCTCCTGCCATCATTACAGCTACCTTGATGAGAAGGCTTTCATCGAGCATATTGAAAATAAGTTCTTTTCCACAGGGTGGTCCCTTGATGTCTGCGTGGGCAATGCTCTTATAGCGGGAGACTTTAGCCGGAATCAAGTGGTTTGTACAAAGACGATGTACAACTATGTCGGCATGGGGTTCTTGAATATCAGGAATCACAATCTGCCCATGAAACTGCGCAGAAAAACGAAGAAACATCTGCTTCGTCTGAACAAGCGAAAATTTGGCCGGAGTATTGGAGAAAGGCCTAAAGAAGTCGAGGAACGAAAGGAATTCGGCCATTGGGAATGTGATCTAGTTATTGGCGCAAAGTCCGGCCAAGATGAGGCCCTTCTTACTCTTTTGGAGCGTAAGACCAGGGAGTTCATGATTGTTAAGCTGCCAGACAAATCCGCTAAAAGAGTTATGGCTGCCTTCGAAACACTCTTGGATGAATACGGCGAACACTTCGGAGGAATCTTCAAAATAATTACGACGGACAATGGTTCAGAGTTTGCAGACCTTTCAAACTTCGAAAAAGCTGCAGAGACCCTCTATACTATGCGCATCCCTACGCCTTGTGCAATAAAGGCTCCGTAGAACGTCACAACGGGCTTATCCGGCGTTTTATCCCTAAAGGGAAGCGGATTGACTCCTACACAGCAGAAGACGTCTTTGAAATTGAGCTGTGGTGCAACAGCCTTTCTCGCAAGATTCTCGGCTGCCATAGTCCAGAGGAGATATTTTCAGAGGAACTAGATAAAATCTATAGTCTGGGTGCGGCTTAAGCAGAGCTAGAAGAGTGTCCAACTTGTTATTGCAATTTAGATTACGATATGGTATTATTTCTGAGCTATAAAAATTTTTAAATAAAAATAATTAAAAGTTAATTTGGGGAGTGTACACAGTGGGAAAAAGAAAGATGAAAAAATTCAATTAGTTACAATGTGTCTATTAACTGCATACATGAGTCCGTGTATGGGGGGGTAAAAGCAGAAGATAGTTTTGTAAGAAAAGGAACACAAACAGGGGCAGGCTCGCTAGCGGTCGGAGAACATTCCGAGGCCAACGGTCTTATTGCAACGGCTGTTGGTTACGGAAAGGCGCTGGACACCTATACGATTGCAATGGGCGTCAATGCAAAAGCCGTGCAGGACAATGCCATTGCTATCGGAACATTGGCAGAAGCGGGACTTACGGATGAATCCTATGAAACAGATCCCATTTGGGATAACGGTCACTATACATCCGGTGAAGGCAAAAGCACACGGAACGCCCGTTCCGGGGCTATTGCTGTCGGCAATCTAGCTAGGGCTTTAGGATATCGAAATATTGCGATTGGTGAAGATGCGGTTACTGCCGTTATCAACAAAACAGAAGAAAATGGGACTCTAAAAGAAACCTATGGTGCCGGTGTAATCGGCTCCGTGGCTATTGGAGGATATGCGCGTACAGAAGGTAGCCATTCCACGGTTGTTGGAAATGGGGCGTATGCAAAAGAGAATTACTCATCTTCTTATGGTGTTCGAAGTTATACGACAGGAACTTCGTCTGCTGCGTATGGTGATTATTCTACCGTTACAGGAGAGAGAGGAACGGCGGTAGGTTCCCATGCACGTGTCGATTATGATGATTCCGTGGCTTTAGGATCGTATTCTATTGCTGATAAAGCAATCAGTACGTCGTCGATGGTATTAAATGGCAGGGAATATGCTTTTGCCGGAGGAGAAGCTCACGCTACTGTGAGTGTCGGCGGACAGGGTATTAAATCCTATCAGACGCTAGATGCGCAAGGACAGTTACAGTGGTCTGACACGGATCATTACACACGTATTGAAAAACCTCTTTATCGAACGATTACAAATGTTGCAGCTGGCCGGATAAGCGAAACGAGTACCGATGCTATTAATGGGTCACAGTTATATTCTGTAGCCATGGAAACGGCACGAAATGCTGAAACAATAGGAAATGTAAAAAATATTGTAGAACAAAATTCCCGTGACATTCATGATGTACGGGAAGAGTCACGAAAAGGTGATGCTATGAATGCTGCACTGGCTGCGCTCAAACCGTTGCAATTTGATCCTGATGAACGAACGCAGATTATGGCAGGTTTTGGCAGTTATAAAGGGGAACAAGGATATGCGTTAGGTCTGGCCCATTATTTTAATGAGAGTGTTATGGCAAATGTCGGAGCTGCATATAGTAAAGATAATTCTGTGATGTGGAATGCTGGAATTACCATTAAATTGGATAATCCCTCGAAAAAAAGAGAATATATGATGTATACACCGGATAAAGAAGTAAAGCACCATGTAGAACAATTAGAACAACAAGTGGCGTCTTCACAAGAAGAGGTAAAACAGTTGCGTACGGCATTAATCAATTCGCAGAAGGAAATGGATTCATTAAAACAAGAACTTGCGCAAATTCGGACGATGATCCCAAAATAAATTATAGAACCAAAAGTTGAGGCTGAATCTCCGACTTTACTTGATGAATCGCAGACATGGCGTCAAAACCTTATGGATATATTACTCAATATGGACCCATATGCTTTTGAACGCCCCTCTCAACTTCTCTTGAGAGAATGTGGATTTGTCCAGGTTGCTGTTACCAAGAAATCCGGTGATGGTGGCATTGATGGAACTGGCAAATTAAAAATAAACGGCATTTTTAGTTTTAGGGTCGCTTTTCAGTGTAAACGTTATAAAGGCTCAGTTGGGTCAGCCGAGATTCGAGATTTTCGAAGTTCTTTAACAACAGATATAGAAAAGGGAATTTTCATTACAACCGGTACATCATCTAATGCAGCCAGAGAAGAGGCGGCAACACCCGGTAAAAAGCAAATTGATTTAATTGATGGCGAAGAGTTTATGGATAAAATTGCCGAGTTTGGTATTGGGGTTAAAGAGGTTGTTACATACGAAGTGAACGAAGATTTTTTTGCTAGCATTTAAAAAAGGCCATGGTAGGAGAGAGCGCTTTTCTACCATGGCCTTTTTGGATTTAGAAATAAAAAGCGCTTTGATAATTGAGCCAAAGTACTCAATCCCTTCTGTCTTGTCCTGTTACTTCTAGAAGATTAATTCTAGGAGGATGAATCATCATGACGAAAGCTTTTGCAGCAAGGATTCCACTAAATCAAAAATTTATGCTGACCATCAAGGAAGCAAGCCTCTATTTCAATATCAGCGAAAAAAAGCTCAGAGGGCTTGTTGTAGAACGACCAGAGGCCGAATTTTTTGTTTTCAACGGGAGAAAGTACCTTATCATTCGTGAGGAATTTGAGAAGTTTCTCCTTCAGACTTCGTGCATCTAAATGAGTTGACTTATTCAGCTTTTAGAGTGATGTATATGATGCCAAAACAAGTAGAAAGGAGAAAATCAATGAAAAAACGAATGAAAGCCTGTATCCGCAGGGATAAGAAACGCAGGATTCTGCGAGCGGGCGAAACAGTACGTGCTGATGGGAGATACCAATTCAAGTATACTGTAGATGGGAAAATTAAGTTTTTTTATAGCTGGAAATTGGAACCCACTGATCCACTGCCCGCCGGACGCAAGCCTTGTAAGTCATTGCGGGAGATGGAAGCTAGCTTGGAAGTTAGAAATGCAATCTCACCAAATAACGCTGATGATAATATGACTGTTATGGAATTAGTGCTGCGATACCTTTCCTTGAAAAAAGAGGTCAAGCCGAATACCCTAACCAATTATAACTTTGTGGTTAATGCATTGAAGAAGGAACTGTTTTCAAAGAAACAGATTGGCAAAGTCAAAATGTCTGATGCCAAGTTATGGCTTATCAAGATGAAATCAGATGGGAGAGGATATAGTAGTATTCAAAGTATTCGTGGTGTTGTTCGACCAGCATTTCAGATGGCGGTGGATGATGAAATCCTTTTCCGGAACCCTTTCAATTTCGAAATGAAAAACGTGCTCATCAGTGACAGTGTTAGGCGAGAGGCCATCAGCAAAAAAGATATGCGAATTTTTCTTCAGTTCCTTAAAGACGATAATTATTACAAGAGGTATTATGAGGCGGTTTTCATTCTTTTTCATACGGGACTGCGTATTTCAGAGTTTTGTGGTCTGACTCTCAACGACATAGATTTTGAGAACAGGACAATCAACGTCGATAAACAACTGCAGAGGGACTTGCATGGGAAGCGATACATTACTTCTACCAAAACAAAGGCAGGCGCCAGGCTTTTGCCAATGACGGAAGAAGTATATCAATGTTTTTTAGAACTCTTGAGGAAAAGAACGTCCCCGAAGGTAGAGAAGATCATTGATGGTTATGCCAACTTTCTTTATTATGACCTTAACGGGGAACCAGTAGTTGCAATGCACTGGGAACATCGGTTCAAGTCTGCAGTTACAAAATATAACAAAATCTATCGGTACCAGCTCCCTAAGATAACGCCTCACGTTTGCCGGCATACGTATTGCACTAATATGGCCTTGAGCGGCCTCAGTGCTAAAACCTTGCAGTATTTGATGGGGCACAGCGATATAGGCGTCACGCTCAACGTTTACACGCACATCAAATTTGATGATGCACAGAAGGAAGTTGAAATCCTTCAAGCACAACATCAGAAGGAGATGGAAAGGAGTCGCAAAGAGCTGGTCGATATTGGCGCCATCAAGCCAAACGTTATACATTTCAAAAATAAAGCATAAATAGAAAATGAACCCTGTAGCTAGGATTATGATCCGGCGGCAGGGTTCATTTTTGCCATAAGTGTAAATCTTAAAACGCGTAAGTGGAAAGCGCAATGCTTTGAGGATATTCATCGAACCAAATATACTCGCCGTTTCCAATCGAATTTGACCATTTATCGTGGAAATCTTCAATCCCATAAGCCACTTTGAATTCATCAAGTGAATTGTGAATGTTCAATAGGCTTTTATCCAGTTTTCGATCGCCATAGGAATACAGAGTAATGTTGTCAACGATAGAAAAGCTAAATCTGACGGTGAGCCCAATTTTTGAGTAGCCAATTTTAAAAGAACGAGGCCCGTTACTTGAATTCTCAATCATGTCAGGAGTCCCATATAATTTTACGACATCCTGATATGGCATTCCTAAATAAATTCCACCGACCGATTCTCCGTATACAGGATCTTTTGTTTTTCTGTAGGGAATGCCGTCAATTGCAATATACTGGTGGGGCGTATCCCTGCCTAAATCCTGAACGAAGAGGTGACGGGTCCTCATGTATCCATTTTCTACCAGGACCATCTTACAGCCAAAAGTTGCGCTACCTCCAGCAACATCATCAAAACTTACAACTTGATTTCCTTCAAATTTACCACCGTCAAAGGATACCGTTTGAGACGGGTCCTCTATAGAGTACCAGATACCTTGAAGCCGATTTAATTTTTTTAAAGTCCATTCAAAACTCATTTTGCTTGCGAATGCAGTAGGAGCAAGCATTAGAAGTAAGAATAGTATAGGAAACGTTTTCTTCAAGAATTGTTTCATTGAATCCGTCACTCCTTTGGGTGTCATTTTCTATAATATATTATTTTTTTCGTGGTATCCGTGATTATTTGATCTAAAGTCAAATTTTGGTAATAAATTTTGTGTTGAAAATCAAGAAAGGGCATGGGGTGATGAAAGACCTTTTTTCTGGTAGAATAAAGGTAAAAATATTACGGTAGTACGGAAAGCCCGTTTTACTACCCTTTTTACTACTAAAGGCGGCTAATTTATGCCACGAAAGGCAACCATATGCCAAGTTCCTGAAAAATGACCAATTTTGAGGAAGCTCGCATAACGCGGCTTTACGTGGCCTTTTATGACCTCAGGAGGACTTTCAAAATGGCTGTAAAAATCCTATTTGTGTGCCACGGCAATATTTGTAGAAGCCCCGTTGCGGAGTTTGTTTTTAGGGATATAGCCAAAAAGGCCGGTCAGGAGGCAGATTTCCTCATTGCTTCCGCGGCAACGACGACGGATGAAATTGTTGGCGGTGTAGGAAATCCTGTCTATCCGCCGGCTCGGGAGACACTCCTGCGTCATGGCATTGACCCTGTAGGAAAGCGGGCAGTCCTGTTGAGGCGGGCTGATTATGCTTTCTATGATCATCTCATCGGCATGGACGCGGAAAATCTCCATGACATGCGGCGCATCTGTGGTGGGGATAGGGACCATAAACTATCGCTGCTCCTTGATTATACGGATCATCCCCGGGATGTAGCCGATCCTTGGTATACCCGGGACTTTGAAGCAAGCTATCGTGATATTGTGGCTGGCTGCAGGGCTCTTTGGTCATTTCTTCAAAAAAATGCCCTCTCAGCTGACAGAAAGGACTTATTGTGAAACTTGATCCTCTCTATTTTTTCCTACCCATGATTGAGGCCCTTGACCGGGAGGAACATGACCTTGTCGGCGCCACGGTCGGACATGGTAAGCGAGTTGCCTATCTGTCCTACCTGATGACGCGCAGCCTTCCGTGGTCCCCTGATGAGCGGCTGGCCTTTGTCCTTGCCGCTTTGCTCCATGACTGCGGGTCTGTAGAGACCATTCGGGAAATGCGTGATGCTGCCCGAAATAGGAAACCCTTCAGCGGTACTTTTTCCAATGGTCGGGTTGTAGATGACGCCAGTATCCATGCCCAAAAAGGAGAGGACCTTTTGCAGGATATGCCTTTTTATTCCCAAATCAAAGGGGTTGTCATGATGCACCACGAATGGGCCAATGGAACAGGCCCCATGGGGCTTAGGGAAGATGCCATTGACAAGCGGGCCCAAGTACTCTACCTTGCTGACCGCATGGATATCCGTTACGATTTATTGTCCCTGTCGGAAAGCGGATTTAGGGAGATGGTGCATGATTTGCTTGGGCTCGAACATATCGAATTTTCCCATGATGCCTTGGTCCTTCTTGAAAAGAACCTGACCTATGAGGCTGTACAAAAACTCCAGGAGATTCCTCTAAATAGGCTCCTCAAATCGGTCGTACCAAGCCATGCCTGTGAGTACAGCCTAAAAGATATGCTTACCATCACCCGGTTTTTTGAGCGGATTGTCGATAATAAGTCCTCCTTTACGAAGGACCATTCTCACGGAATTGCCATGAAGGCCCTTGCCATGGCCCAAAAATATGGATGGAATGAAGAAAAGCAGGAACGTTTTCTTCTGGCGGCGAGCCTCCATGATTATGGAAAATTGCAGGTGCCTTCTTCCATCCTTGAAAAAGCAGGGCCGTTGACTGCAGAAGAGTTCCAAATCATGAAGAACCATGTCCGCTGGACCTATGAAGTCCTTGATGAAATCCCTGGGTTTGAAGATATCCGGGACTGGGCCTCTTTCCATCATGAGAAACTGGATGGAAGCGGTTACGTAAAGGGCCTTTGCAGCAAGGAACTTTCCTTTGAAGACCGCCTCATGGCCTGTCTCGATATTTATCAGGCCCTGACGGAAAAAAGGCCGTATAAAGAGGGATTCTCACATGAAAAGACCATTGCCATCATGAGGGAACTAGCCTGTAAAGGAAAAATTGACGGCGCCATCGTGAGGGATCTCGACGCCTTTTTTGAGCCGACTAGGCTTCCTTCCTAATGAAATAAAAGGCAGGGAGCAGAAAGATACTCCAACAAGGTAGGGAGAATTGATGATGGATCTGATTCGAAAGGTACAGGAACAAGACTGGACTGCTATTGAGGACCTAGTAAAGCAGGCTTTTGCCACGGCTTCTTATTCGGATGGGACGGAAGCAGCGCTTGTGGCTCGGCTGCGGCAAGGGCCTGCCTTTCTCCCAGACTTAGCCCTTATGGCTGAACGGGAAGCTAAGCCCGCAGGGTTTATCCTTTTTACAAAAGCAAGGGTTTCCCAAGAAGCCATCCTTGCCTTGGCGCCCCTTGCTGTGAAGCCTTGTTTTCAAAAAAGCGGGATTGGGACTGCTCTTGTAAAAAAAGGTCATACGCTTGCCGCAAAGGCGGGATTTGCCTATGCCGCCGTTTTGGGGGATCCTGCATTTTATGGCCGGTTGGGTTATGAAGCGACAGAAAAATGGGGAATTACGCCGCCAGCAGCTTTTCCTAAAGACTATTTTATGGCCATAAAGCTCATTCCTGATTCGGCTCCGCTTGCAGGGACCATTGTCTACGACAGGGCGTTTGGCCTTTAGGAAACAGAGCAGAAAATGAGACTGGAAAGAAAAGGGATGGAATCATGAAAGAAGCCATCAAGGTCCGCGGTGCGCGGGTCCATAATCTTAAAAATATTGATGTCGATATTCCTCTTGGAAAAATTGTCGGCATTGCCGGTGTGTCGGGATCGGGCAAATCATCCCTTGCCTTAGGCGTCCTCTATGCGGAAGGGTCCCGGCGCTACCTCGATTCCCTGTCGACGTACACAAGGCGGCGCATGAGCTTTTCCCCCAAGGCGGACGTAGATGAAGTCCTTTACGTTCCGGCTGCCCTTGCCATGCACCAGCGTCCCGGTGTTCCTGGCATGCGCAGTACCTTTGGGACAGGAACGGAGCTTCTTAGTAGTCTGCGTCTCCTTTTTTCCCGTCTTGCGGTGCACCGCTGCCCAAACGGTCATGAGGTCCCACCGTCCCTTGCCGTCGCGGCGGAAAAAGAACTTATCTGCCCGACCTGCGGAGCCCATTTTTACGCTCCCTCTGCAGAAGAACTGTCTTTCAACAGCCAAGGCGCCTGCCCGCGCTGTGAGGGGACGGGAAAGGTCAAGACCGTCAATGTGGATGCCCTCGTCCCTGACGAGACCTTAACCATTGATGAAGGGGCCGTCCTTCCTTGGCAGACCCTGATGTGGTCCCTGATGAAGGAGGTTGCCCGCGCCATGGGCGTGCGGACCGATGTTCCTTTTAAGGATCTTACAGCAAAGGAAAAGGACATCGTCTATCATGGTCCTGCCGTGAAGAAACATATCTTTTACAAGGCTAAAAGTACGAACGTTGCCGGTGAACTTGACTTCACGTACTATAATGCCATCTATACCGTCGAAAATGCGCTTGCCAAAGTAAAGGACGAAAAGGGCATGAAGAAAGTCGAACGCTTCCTGACCCAGGAAACCTGCCCGGAGTGCCATGGCACCCGTCTTTCCGAAAAGGCGCGGGCCCCGAAAGTGCGCGGGATCTCCCTTGCCGACGCGACGCATATGACCTTGAAGGACCTCGTCTTGTGGGTCAAAGGAGTTCCCGAAAGTCTTCCTGAAACCATGCGCCCCATGGCCCAAAGCATTTGCGATGCTTTTCTCGAAAACGCCAAGCGTCTTATGGATCTGGGCCTTTCTTATCTGACCTTGGACCGGGAAGCTGTGACCTTATCAAACGGAGAGAGGCAACGGATGCAGCTGGCTCGGGCTGTACGAAACCGAACGACGGGTGTCCTCTATATCCTTGATGAGCCATCCATTGGTCTTCATCCGGAAAATCTCAAAGGCCTCATGGGTGTCATGCAGGACCTTATCCGCGACGGAAACTCCATCGTTCTTGTAGACCATGATACGCAGGTCCTGTCTACGTGTGATTGGCTCATTGAAATGGGGCCCGGCGCCGGCTCCAAAGGAGGTCGCGTCATCGGAACGGGGACTGTGGCTGATACGGCAAAGCGTCACACTTCAAAGATTGGCCCTTTCCTTCAAAAAGGCGGTCACCACTTAGTCCGTGATGCCTGCGGGAAAAAAGCACTTTTTGAAAAGGGCACCATCCATATGGAAACAAGTGGAATCCATACCGTAAAACCCCTCAGTGTGACCCTTCCCAAAGGCCGTCTTACGGTGGTTACCGGTGTTTCCGGCTCAGGCAAGACAACCATGGTTCTTGAAAGTCTCATCCCGGCCGTCCTTGCCCAAACGAAAGGGGAGGCACTTCCGCCCCATGTGACACGTCTTGACGCGTCAGGCATTCACGGGATTAAACTCATCGACGCATCACCCATAGGAATCAATGTCCGCTCTACGGTGGCAACGTACGCCGATGTCCATGATGAACTGCGCAAAGTCTACGGACGCCTGCCGGAGGCAAAGGCACAGGGCCTTAAAGCAGGGGACTTTTCCTATAATACGGGGAGCCTGCGCTGCCCGCTCTGCGATGGCACGGGGGAAATCAACCTTGACGTCCAGTTCCTGCCTGATGTGATCATTACCTGTCCGGAGTGTCATGGAACGAGGTACCGAAAAGAAGCGGACCTTGTGAAAAAGAAGATGCAGAAAAGCGACGCGGCTTATTCCTTGCCGGAACTCATGGCTATGGATATCGATGATGCCCTTGAGGCTGCCAAGGGGCTCAAGAAGGTCTCGGAAAAACTGCGCATCCTGAAAGACTTGGGCCTGGGGTATCTGACGCTGAAAGAAGCAACGCCCCGCCTTTCCGGCGGTGAAGCGCAGCGGCTGAAACTTGCCAGCGACATGGGAAAGGGGCAGGAAGATACAATCTTTGTCTTTGATGAACCGACCATCGGCCTTCATCCCCTTGATACGGAGACACTCCTTCACGTCTTTGATGAGCTTGTTTCGCAAGGAGCGACCGTTGTTGTTATTGAGCATGACCTCGACGTCATCCGCAATGCCGACTATCTCATCGACATGGGTCCCGGCGGTGGGGCAGAAGGCGGCACCATCGTTACGTGCGGTACGCCGGGAGAAGTGGCCCAATGCAAGGAAAGTAAAACAGGAAAGTACATCTAAAGAAAGAGCAAAGCAGTTTCCACGAAGTCCTTATGGCTTTAGGGGAACTGCTTTTTTAGAAAGGAGAAAGGATCAAAGGCCCGACCTGATTCTTGTGTCAAAAATGTATTGATAAATCGAAAATTATAGATATCATAAAACCATGAATCAGGTAGAACTTTTTAAAGCCCTTTCCAATCCCATACGGCTCCAGATCCTCACATGGCTGAAAGACCCCTCTGCCCATTTTCCTCCTCAGGGTCTTCATATCCCCGAAGGGGACAGCTTCGAGAACGCGGTCTGTGTTGGAAGCATCCAAGAAAAGCTGGGCATTTCCCAATCGACTGTTTCCCATTACCTCGATCTGATGCAGCGTTCAGGCCTTTTGGAGTCTGCCCGTTTTGGAAAGTGGACCTATTACCGAAGAAATGAAGCGAATATCCAAGCCTTAGCCGAGTTTATCAAGACAGAACTATAAAGGAGGGAAAAGAGCAAGACCATGTAAACTGTCCTCGCAGGCAGTTTATTTTTTACCCTAATATATCGAAAATAAGCGATATATAGATTTAAAAGGAGACACTTTTAGGCATTTTCATGGCCCTGTCATTCGCCCGCCAACAGATGCGGACAGTCTTTTTATCGAAGTCACAGCAGGCTCAACGCATAATGCCCGTACGTTTTGCAATTTCTATCACGATACACCCTTTATGGCAGCGCCTTTATCCCAAATTGAGGCCGATCTCAAAGAAGCAAAGGAGAAATGGCCTGATGCAAGAAAAATCTGGGCGTCCGGCGGTGATTCCTTTGCTCTCAGCACGGAAAAGCAGATTGCTGTCTGGGATCTCATGCGGACCTATTACCCGAAGGCGCGGATTCCGCGTATGCCATCATTTCTGATTTTAAGCACAAAAGCGTCGAAGAGATTTGCAAAATCAAGGCCCATGGACTTGATGAAATCATGATCGGTATCGAGAGCGGGGACGATGAAGTCCTTTCCTTTGTCAATAAGGGCTGCACATCGGAAGAAATCATTGAAGCGGGCCGCAAGATGGATGAAGCGGGCCTTCCATATGAAGTGTTTTTCCTCAGCGGATTGGGGGGCGCGGCTACGGTCTCGGACACGCCCAAAAGAGTGCTGACATCCTCAATCAGCTGCACCCTGACAGGATCCTTATTGCAGGACTCACCCTATTCCCCGATACGCCGCTCATGAAGGACGTGAGAAGCGGTGTATTCAAGGAGGCAACAGAAGAAGAACGCGTTTTGGAACTGAAGGAATTCCTGACACGTCTTAAGAATCCGACGCTGATTGACGCGACAAATGCCTCCATCATCACCCCTATCTATGGGAGGATTCCTGAAGAAAAGGATAAGATGATTGCCCAGCTTGACGCCATCTTTATCCGCTATGGGGAAGCGGGTCTGCGTCAGGCCCGTGAATCCCTGTCTGCCAGTTAAGATTTTCTGCTTCCAGACGGCAGAAGCCATCCCGCCTTGGCAAGGCAATTTGGAAAAGTTTCGTCATGGTTTTTCTTTCTTTTGAGCAAAGGCCCAACAGCCAATATTGGCTGTTGGGCCTTTGTCATAGACTCATGATAGGGTAGAAAGCGATGCATAAAGGTGGAAAAATGAGCTTATTTCGGGTTCTTTCATCAGTTTTCCCTGCGTCTCCAGACAAGATACAAGACAGCAGCCCCGACAAGTACGGCAGGACAAATGACACCATACATCATGGCATAGCCCCATTCAGCCGCCGCAAGTCCCAGTAAATAGGCCGCTAGGCCGACACTGATGTCAAGAGCCCAAAAATAAGTGGCTGTGGCGACCCCGGCCCGGGAGGGCGGTGCCATGGTCACGGCAAGGGTCTGAAAAGCCGGTGAGAGGGCCCCAAAACCAAGTCCCAGCACGGCTCCTGAAAGCAGCAGCCCCGTGAGACTTGAAATGGATGCAAAAAGGATGAATCCCAGAAGAAAGACGATGAACCCCGGATAAACGATGTAATCCGGGCCCTTTGTATCAAAAAGATGTCCAATGACCGGCCGTGTGACGATGATGATGAGGGCAAAGACAACAAAAAAGAGACTTGTTACAGAAGCCAGTCCAAGGCTTCTGGCATAAAGCGGGATAAAGGTGAGCATACCGCCATAGGAAAAAAAGACCAAGCCCCCAAATAAAGAAGGGATGACGGAGCGGGGTTCAATGAGATCTGTTACTGAAAAAGAGCGGAAGGAGGCACTGGGACGGGTCACAGAGGACGGCAGCGCGTTGCAGATCATAGCAATCAGCGTAAAGAGAGCCCCGAGGATCAAAAAGAAAAAGACTGCGGATGGTCCCCAATACTGCATGAGAAGAAGTCCAACGAGGGGGCCTACAACCATGGCAAGATTGGTTGAAAGGGCAAAGTAACCGATGCCTTCCCCTTTGCGTGAAAGCGGCAGGACAAGAGCTGCTACGGCAGCAGCCGCCGTCGATGTGACGCCAAAAATAGCACCGTGTAGGAAGCGCAGTCCAAAGACGGCCGGCAAGGTTCGTAAAAAGAAAAAGGCCGTCATGATGAGAAGGAACGCACATGATCCCGCCACGAGCAGCCTGTGTTTGTTCAAGGAATCAATGATCTTTCCTGCAAACGGACGGCATAAAACGGTCCCCAGCTGAAAATACGTCATGGCAAGGCCCGCGTCCCTTTCGTTTCCATGAAGTTCTTCCAGGATGTATAACGGCATGGCCGCAACCAGCAGATATTGGGATAGAAAATAAAAGAAATTCCCTCCCCCCATAGTCATGAATTGAGGTGTCCATAAACGATCTTTTGACAAATGAAATCCTCCTTATGAATCAGAAAATACGTTGTAATCCTGTCTTATTGTACTGCATGGAAAGAGCTTGTCAAGATTTTGGGCGCGTAGGGGACGGGAAAACTTCTATTTTATTCTATGAGAAATGCTCTATTTGGGAGTGCATAAAAAAGAGGCCCCATATGGGACCTTTTTGATTTATGATTTACAATTGGATCCAATCTATTTTCCTTGTTGATGAGGCAAAATCTTGGCACTTAGATAGGACGCCAGAAGACAAAACACGATATCGATTCCCCAGATGCCTTGATAGCTTCCTGTTGCAGCCACGGTCATGCCGCCCAAAAATGCACTGAGAAAGGCGCCTAGCTGATGCCCTAAAAAAAGGAGTCCCACAAGTGCTGCCGATTGGGCAAGAGGAAAACGCTCCGTGACGATTCCTGACGTCGGCGTAACTGTGGCCCCGCCGGACATGCCAAGACCTATGCAAAAGAAAAGGGCCGAAAGGAAAGTTTTTGGCAGGAAAAAGAGATATATGGCTGTCAAACCCGCACGGAAGCCATAGTAAATGGTCAGAAGACGGTTTTTGGAAACATGGCCGGACAAATATCCGGAAATCAGCGCACCAATGACTGTTGACAGACCATAGGCTGCAAAGGCGTGGGCGGCGCGTGGCCTTTGAAGACCATAGGAGAGCAGCTGTGAGAAAAGATGGGCTTCAATCAGCGCCATATGAAAGCCGCAAGTAGTAAATGCTCCCAATAAATATCGAAATTCCGGCCGCTTTAGGGCTCCTTGAAGGAGGAGGCTAAAAGAAGCTTCGGGAACAGGACCTTTTTCCTGAAGAACCGTTCTTTTTAGGGGCTGCGTCAAATAAAAAAGAAAGGGAAGGGTTCCAATCATGATCAGACTGAGTACAACAGAGACCGTCGGGATTCCGCCTACAAGGGAAAGCCTGGAAAGAAGCGGGGAAAAAAAGGTTGAGCCCAGGCCGGCTGCAGCATTGATAAAGCCCGAAATGAGGGCCCCTTTTTGAGGTCCTACGGCGAAAATGACGGTTTCAAGAAGCAGACCAAATGAGATTGCTCCAGCGCCGCAGCCTAGACATAGACCAAGGGTGAGCACAAGGCCCCAAAGGGAGCGGAAGAGGGACAGCCCCAGTAACCCTAGAAGGAAAAGCCCCACGCCGCTAAGAAGGACGAAACGGTGGGAACGCCTAGCTGCAAGGAGCCCCCAAAAAGGCTGCGAAAGACCAAAGGAAAGCTGCAGGACCGCAATGGCAAAACTCAGGCCCCCATAAGAAAGGCCTGTAGCTTCCCTGAGTGGCTCCAGAAGGATTCCAATATCGCTGCGGATGCCGCCGCTGATGCCATAAAGGAGGACGGCTGATAACCCGCAGAAAAATAGAGAGGGCCCCGAAGCGGGGTGACTGGGTGCCTGCATAGAAAACCTCCGTTTAGACGCAGTCAGATAGGATAAAGGGGAAAACTTGGATGAAAAGTTTCCTCTAAATGATCAGAGAACCTTTTGGAAGGCAATCTTTGTGCTATTATCAAACCAAATTGTTCCCGTATAGACGAACCCCATCTTTTCGAGGATGTGGCGCATGATTTTGTTGTCCTCATCCGTATCGACACGGATGTTTTGAATCCCTTCACGCCTGGCTAAGTTTTCACAGGCCTTGAACATTTCCTGGGAAAGGCCCTTGCCGCGGATGGTGCAGTCGACAGCCATCCGATGGATGACAAGATAAGGCTCGTCATTGAGCCAGTGCCCCTGAAGCGTGTCATAGGCAGCCTCGCCGCGGGCATCGATGCCGGCATAGCCGACAATCCGTCCCTGATCCTTGAGCACATAGCCGATGCCGTCTGATAAATCCTTGTTGATATCCGCCATGGCCGGATATCCCGTCTGCCATTGATTGACGCCCTGACTCCTTAGAAAAGCCTTGGCCTCGTTGATGATTTCCATGATGCGAATGGCATCTGTTCTTTCTGCTTTTACCAGTTTCATGCTGCCAGCCTCCTTATTCATGATTTTTCCAATCAATCTGGATATTGGTCCTCAGTTTCTGCATGAGATCCAGCAGGGTCCGGGTCTCTTCCTGGGAAAACCCCGCAAGACCCACTGCAATCTGGCGATTTTCCTCTTCAATCAATTTTTCATAAAGTTTCTTTCCGATATCCGTTGGATAAAGATGCCACATCCGTTTGTCCGTCTTTATCTTTCGGCGGCTGATGAGATGTGCGTCCTCAAGCTTTTTTACCGCCTTGGCCGTTGTCCCCTTGTCAACGCTGACAAGCCCAGTCAGGTCTGTCTGACAGAGGCCAGGCGTTTCACAGATGCGGGTCAAAAAGATAAATTGGCCGCGTTTAAGTCCATAGGATTGGAACTTCATATCCATCAGGGAATGGATGACGCGGCTGATGGTGCCCAAATGGCGAAGCAGTTCATTGGTCAGGTTCATGGTTCCTCCTTGATAGTTGAACTTTCAACTAAATATAGGATAAACAAAAGAATCCGCCTTGTCAAGATGAAAAAAGGACTGCCGAAGCGCATACAGGTGGGGAAGGGACCGTTTTTAGGGTTCTTCCAGGACCCTCATCCTTTTTGCCATAATCAGGATCCATTCAGTTTATTCAGGAACAGCTTTCGCTGCTTTTTCCTAAAAAAACGGCACCGCCAAGCGGTGCCGTTAGTTTTCTTATTAGAATGTTTCACCCGTAATCTTTTCGTAGGCTTCTTTATACTTTTCAATGGTCTTATCAATGACATCCTGGGGCAGGAGATAGTTGCTGTCAGGATTGGCTTTCAGCCAGTCACGGACATACTGTTTGTCGTAGCTGGGCTGGCTCTTTCCAACTTCGTAGCCAGCAAGCGGCCAGAAGCGGGAACTGTCCGGCGTCAGCATCTCATCGCCAAGGACGATCTGACCATTTTCATCAAGCCCAAATTCAAATTTGGTATCGGCAATGATGATGCCCTTCGTGTAGGCATAATCAGCACATTTTTTATAAAGGGCAATGGTCGCCTCTTTGATGGCTTTTGTGTATTCAGCCCCTTTGCCGGGGAAGCGTTTTTCAAGGTATTCCACACACTGGGCTTCGGAGATGTTTTCATCATGATCACCCAGTTCTGCCTTGGTGCTCGGCGTGAAGATGGGTTCAGCCAGTTTCTGGGATTCTTTCAGGCCTGCCGGCAGGGTGATGCCGCAGACGGTTCCATTTTTTTGATAGGATTCCCAGCCGGAGCCGGTAATATACCCACGGACGATGCATTCTACAGGAATCATGTCGAGCTTCTGGCATTTCATGCTCTTGCCGGCAAATTCCGGTGTGCGGAAGAATTCCGGCATATCAGCAGGATCTACGGAAAGCATATGGTTCGGAATGACATCTTTGGTGAATTCAAACCAGAATTTGGAAAGGCGGGTCAGGACGGCCCCTTTATCGGTGATGGTGTTTTTCAGGATGTGGTCGAAAGCGGAAATGCGATCGGAAGCCACCATGATAAGGCTGTCACCAATGTCGTAGATTTCGCGGACTTTACCAGACTTAAAGGGTTTATATTCCTGCATGATACATCCTCCTTGTATTTTGGTATCCTTATCATAGCACAAGGAACTTTATTTGTCGAATGATATCTCTATTTTCTTATAAAATGTTTGTAAAGAATGAAACAGGTAGGAATTTGTATGACCGTACACATTTTCTTGTCTTTTTCCCTTTTGGGTGATTTCTGGGATGGGGGAAAAAGTATGAAGGAATTTCAAACATTGTTCTGAATCCATTGAAGAGTTTTCATTCCTATCGTATAATAAAGGAACAACTCTATTTTGGTTCTAGTTAAGGAAGGATGGGAGACTATGCGCATTGTCATGACGATTGTGGGACTTGATAAAGTGGGAATCATTGCTCGGGCCAGTGACCTGTTGGCTAAACATCAAGTGAATATCCTCAATATCAATCAAAATATTACGGATGATTTTTTCAACATGGTGCTGATCGGTGACATGAGCAAAGCCACCATCTGTGTTGAAGACCTAAAGGATAAAGCGGCTGCCTTAGGAAAAGAACTGGGCCTTGAGATCCGCGTCCAGAGTGAAGAAATCTTTACGGCTATGCACCGGATCTGATTGCTGAGGAGGTTTCCATGCTGTATAACACAAACGATATCCTTGAAACAACCCGGATGATCACGGAAAACAACCTGGACGTCCGCACCATTACGATGGGCATCAGCCTGCGCGACTGCGCCGACCCTGATGTAACTGTCTGCGCCCGTAAGATCTATGATAAGATTACACGCTGCGCCAAGGACCTGGTCAAGGTGGGGACCAACCTTGAAGCGGAGCTCGGTGTGCCCATCATCCATAAACGCATTTCTGTAACGCCTATTTCCCTTGTAGGTGAAGCCTGCCAGACCGATACCTACGTGCCGCTGGCCAAAGCCCTTGACGACGCGGCCAAAGCCGTTGGCGTCAACTTCATTGGCGGCTTCAGCGCCCTTGTGGAAAAAGGCTGCACCCATGGTGACTCCATCCTGATCGATTCCATTCCAGAAGCCTTGGCCACAACGGATATTGTCTGTTCTTCCGTGGCTGTTGGCTCCACCAAGGCCGGCATCAACATGAATGCCGTGCGCCGCATGGGGGAAGTTGTCAAAAAAACGGCCGATTTGACCCGTGATCAGGATGCTTTAGGCTGCGCCAAACTTGTTGTTTTCTGCAACCCTGTCCAAGACAATCCCTTTATGGCAGGCGCTTTCCACGGCGTTACGGAACCGGAAACAGTCATCAATGTCGGTGTCTCCGGCCCTGGTGTTGTCAAGCACGCTCTTGAAGGCTGCCGTGGGGCCGATATTGGTGTCGTGGCCGAGACCATCAAGAAAACAGCTTTCAAGATTACCCGCGTCGGACAGCTCGTGGCCCAAGAAGCGGCTAAACGGCTGGGAACCCAATTCGGGATCATTGACCTGTCCCTTGCCCCAACGCCGGCTGTTGGTGACAGCGTGGCCCACATCCTTGAGGAAATTGGTCTGGAATGCTGCGGCGCGCCCGGTACGACAGCGGCCCTTGCCATGCTGAACGATGCGGTCAAAAAAGGCGGTCTCATGGCTTCCAGTTATGTCGGCGGCCTGTCCGGTGCCTTCATTCCTGTAAGTGAAGATGCTGGCATGATCCATGCTGTGGAACAAGGGTGCCTCACTATTGAAAAACTTGAAGCTATGACCTGTGTCTGCTCCGTCGGTCTTGACATGATTGCCATTCCTGGCGATACGACGGCAGAAACCATTTCCGCCATCATTGCAGATGAATCGGCCATTGGCATGATCAATAATAAAACCACGGCTGTTCGCGTCATTCCCGTACCGGGCAAGAGCGTGGGCGATAAAGTTGAATTTGGCGGCCTGTTAGGATATGCGCCTATCATTGCCGTCAATACCTTTAAGCCCGATACCTTTATCCATCGCGGTGGGCGCATTCCAGCCCCAGTTAGGAGCCTGACAAATTGATGCGCAAGAAAGAACGCAATAAGCTCATCTTGGAACGTCTTGAAGAAACCTATAAAGGACAGGGAACGGCCCTGCATTATACCACCCCTTTTGAACTCTTGGTGGCGGTCATCCTTTCTGCTCAGTGCACGGATGAACGGGTCAATATTGTTACAAAGCGCCTTTTTCCAAAGTACAACACGCCGGAGAAGCTGGGCGCCCTGACCCTTGAACAAATGGAAGCCCTCATCCATGACTGCGGCCTTTATCATTCCAAAGCACGCAATATCCTTGCTACGTGCCGAAAACTTATTGATGACTTCCATTCCGAGATTCCTCAGGAGATGAAGGCCCTCTTGAGTCTTCCCGGTGTAGGACGCAAGACTGCCGATGTCATGCTGAGTGTGGCCTTTGGAAAACCGGCCATTGCCGTTGACACCCATGTTTTCCGTGTCTCCCATCGGTTGGGTCTTTCCGCTGGAAAAGATCCCCTGGAGACTGAGCATGACCTGCAAAAGCAGATTCCCAAGGAAAAGTGGGGCGAGGCCCATCACTGGCTCATCTGGCATGGCCGTAAGGTCTGCAAGGCCCCTAAACCCCGCTGCAGCGAGTGCCCCGTTTTGGATCTTTGTCCTTCACGGGTGATGGAATAATCAATTTCAGTTAGGAAATCCCAAATGGATAACGTCTACGATTACATCAACGATTTTTATACGAACGACGACGGCTGGAACATGGTCATACCCCGGGATGACGTTGAAACCTATATCCGCAAATGTGCTTGGCAGGGCATGGATGACAAGGCCCTTCAAAAAGAGTGGGACAACCTCAGCATCTTCTGCATCTATCTGGAAAATGATATGTTGGAGATGCAGGATGTAACGGAGGAAATCCTTGTAGGCTGCGTGATTTGGGCCTGCCGCTATATTGTTGAATTCATGGGGACGTACGACGCAATCAAGGCGTTCCTTGACACACTGGAGCGTTTCTTTGTCCTTATGAAGGAACGCGGCGTTCTCATGAGCGTCCTGGCGCCGCACCTTGCAGCGAAAACCCTTTTAAATGAAGATGGGACCGTGGCCATTGTGACATGCCACGGACAGCTGCAAAAAGGGGAGGAGGAATGGGAAACGTGGGTTGGCCCACCCCCGGAAGGCAACATCTTCCTGCATGCCGGTGTGGGACTTGAGGAAATCATGGGAGAAATCAACATGTTCTTCCAGACAAGCCGCTTTACGCCGGACCTTGACCGCGCCATGCGGCTCTACCGGCATGCCGAAGGCCGCCTGGACCTTGAAGGACCGGAAGAAACGAACTTCTGGAAAGGCTTCTGGGATTACTTTCTTTTTAATTATCGGACCATGGATACGGCCGATACGCCCATTTCATTTTTTGCCGAACACAGCGGCACACATTACGAAACCCTTGCCTATGAACTGAGCCGTGCCCGCCTGCGTCTATTTGTCCTCGGTGAGGTCCTTGATGAAACGCGCTGCCTGGCAGAAGACCTGATGACGGGGGATCACTTTTATGTCAATATGACCCCGGAAATGGCAAGTCATCATGACTTGGGAGACGTCATTTTGGGCAATATCTTCCAGAACCAAAGTTTGTGCATGAACTATGAAAAGAGTTTCCGCCTGTCCCCCCTTTCAAGAAATAAGCTTCATACCATCCTGCAGCAATGTCTGGATTGGTTCCTGATTCAGGGCCCTGATCTTACGTGGAGTGACTTCATGGCGGCCAATCCTCTTTTTGTCCGCAGGATTGTTTCCCTTGTGTCAAATAATCCTGCCGCTGTGGCGTTTCCCTATAAGACGGCCATCAAGGACTATAAGCCGCCCCGCATGACCCCCGCGCTGGACCGGTCGGAACAGGCCGTCAAGGAAATCATGGCCGCTGCGGGTTTTGGCATTACGGAGTTTTATTTTGCTCGCCGGCTGTGGCATGATTTTTTGAAGACGGATCCCAACCTTTCTGCCCTTGGGCCGGAACGCTGGGCCGCCGGTATTTTTGAAAACTTCCTTGAAATCAATGAAAAACGGGCTGCCCAGAAGAAACCTTTCTTCTCTGAATCCCTGGGCCTTCCGCAGCATCATATTGCCGAAGCCTACCAGACCATCCGTAGCGCCCTTTCCTTGGAACCATCCGATCCCCGCTATCTGACGGAAGTGGGGTATATGATGATGTTCAGCAATTTATCGTAGGAGGAAACCATGATCTGTTCTCATTGCGGTTTGGAATATCCCGATCATTTGGCGGAATGTCCCAATTGCCATACGCCCAATGACGATATTGCCGCCGAAGTCCTGACGGAAGATGAACGGGACGCTTTTGAAGGCGTGACCATCGATCAGGTTCCCGATTCGGATACATATCGCGTGATGGACCAGGATGACCTGAAACAGGCCCAGGAAGAAGCAAAACCTTTCCGCTTGCGGGTCCTGAACTTCCTTTTGGGCCATCTGGGACTTGTTGCCGTGGGCATCATCGTCTTTTTGGTCCTTCTTATCCCCGTCTTTCTTTCCCTTATGCTTCCTTTTGTGGGATACTTCATCATCATTGCCGCCATTTTTTTTGTCTTGCGGCTGATTGGACTGCGGTAAAGCAGCCCTTATAAAAAGGAGCCCTGAAGAAATGAATGTGTCATTTCTTCAGGGCTCCTTTTGCGTCTATGCTGAAAAATAGGAAGTGCGGCATAAGCGACATCTGTTAGGAGGGATCCGCGCCTTTTTGGCTGGCGAAAAGACCTGCCAGTAACCTGTTTCCGTTACCATCAGATCAATTTTTAGCTGTAAGGAATCGCCGCAGCCACAAACCAGCGCAATCCATACGCGGGAAAAAGTAAACTCTACACCTCACACTACAGCAGTGACGTGATTTCATAGCGCTCATCTCTGCCACTGTAGGTTCGCCGATACTGCAGAGGCGTCATGCCATACCGTTTCCTGAACTGCTGGATAAAATGACTGATCTGCCCATAGCCAACATCCTCGCTGATCTCGGATACGCTCCGATCTGACTTAAGGAGCTGGGTCCGTGCTTCATCAAGACGATAGGTGTTAAGAAAATGGATGGGCGGCATGCCTGTATATTTCTGGAAGAGTGCCGTCAGTTTGTTTTTATTGAGATGGGCGGCTGTTGACAGTTGTGAAATGGTGAGGGATTCGCTGAAATGGTCCTTGATGAAGGAGAGAATCCCATCAAAAAGCACGCGTTCTTCCGTATTTTTTGCTTCACCGCTTTCTTCAAAAGTCTCCATGATTTCTTCCATGACTTCCATAATAAAGGTTGTGACGGAAAAAAGACCTGTAGAATCATCGACATGGTGGATAAAGCGGCCGAGTTTCTCAAGGGATTGGGCATTTAGATTGATGAGTTCATACGTGCAGTAAGGATTTTCCGTAAGGGGGCGCAAGAATTGGTTCCAAAGGGCAGAGGGAAAGATGTCCTTTCTAAAATCGATGCATAATGTCTTGACTTCCGTCGTAATCGGATGGGAGCTATGCAGGATGGAATCATTGATGAAAAGAAGCTGGCTGCGGTCAAGGGGAAACTCCATGCCGTTGACGCGGTAGGAAAGTGTGCCGTCATAGACCCAAAGCAACTGCATCTCCTGGTGCCAGTGAATCGGAATATGGTCCCCTAGATGGGGCTGGTAACGCTGTGTGAACATGGCAATGGGAATTTCTTTCTGGGAATACCAAATTTCTTCCTGTGCATTTTCGGTTGTCGAAATCCGATACTGGACGCCTTCACGTCGGCATTGGGGAAATGACGATTGAGCCATGGGATTCACTCTCCTTTACTCTTTTTACCAGTATAGCATAATCTCGCGAGGTGTCCCTGTAATTTGGGAAGAATTTGATAAAAATGGGGATGATTGACATAGAAACTATGGTTAAATGGAAATATACTGAATTTAGTAAAAATTCGAATGCCCTAGAAAAGAAAAGGAGTGGCAATTATGGACATCAATAAGGAAAGACTGCTGGATTCAATCTTTATGCTGGGAAAAATTGGCATTGATGCATCTGGAGAACGGACGAGGCTTGCAGCATCGGACGCGGAAAAAGAAGGCCGTGATTTTGTTGTAAAGCAAATGAGGGAAGCCGGTCTTGATGTTGTTGTGGATCGTATCGGGAATATCTTTGGCATTTGGCAAACGGAAGAAAATAGGAAGGAAGCGCCTCTCATGATTGGCTCCCATATTGATACGGTCATCAATGCCGGACAATATGATGGCTGCTACGGTGTTTTGACTGGCATCGAAATCGTCCGCACCTTGAAGGAACAAAAGGCTGCGCTCAAACGGCCGCTTGTTGTCGGTGCGTTTACAAATGAAGAGGGCGTTCGTTACCAGCCGGACATGATGGGTTCCTTGGTCTATGCCGGCGGCCTATCCCTTGACGAAGCCCTTGACAGCGTAGGAACCGATGGAACCATCCTGCGGGATGAATTGACTCGTATTGGGTACGGCGGAACGGTCGATCCCGGTTTCATCAAACCCTATGCATTCATCGAACTGCACATTGAGCAGGGTCCCATCATGGATGCCAAAGGCATTTCTATTGGCGCCGTTGAAAACCTCCAAGGCATTTCCTGGCAGCGCATTAGCATCGAGGGAGCGGCCAACCATGCAGGAACGACGCCAACGGATATGCGCATTGACGCAGGCCTTGCCGCTTCCAAAGTCAATGTCTTTATGCGGGAACGCTGCCTTGCTTCCAGCGGTAAGACCGTCTGCACCGTGGGGACCATGGCCCTTGAACCGAACGCGGTTAACGTCATTCCTTCCAAGGCTGTTTTTACGGTGGATGTGCGGAACCCGAATGAAGAAAAACTAAAGGAAGAAGAAATGGCACTTGCTGCTTATCTAAAGAAACTGGAAGAAACGGACCACGTGAAAATCCATACGGAACGCTTGGTTCGGTTCGAACCGGTTGAATTTGATAACGGCATCTGCAAGATTACGGAGAAAATGGCAGAAAAAAGAGGCCTCAGCCATTGCCGGATGACAAGCGGCGCCGGTCAGGATGCCCAAATGATGGCCCGCATCTGCCCGACTGCCATGATTTTTGTGCCGAGCGTGAAGGGAATCAGCCATAATCCGAAGGAATATACCCGTGATGAGGACCTCGTCGGTGGCGCCAATGTGTTCCTTGATATTGTTGCTGAACTGCTTCTTGCTTAAGGGAAAAATAGAGCAGAGAAGCGAAATTGTTTTGCATGCTTATCTAACACACTAGTGAATCCATAAGAAATACTCCCCGTTTCCTATTGGGGAAACGGGGAGTATTTTTCTATAGTAAATTGTTCCTTGCTTTCTTCTCTTTCTTTTCGCCATAGGCCCTCCGATACTGGAGCGGCGTCAGGCCATAGCGTTTCTTGAACTGTTGGATGAAATGGCTGACCTGGTCATAGCCGATATCTTCACTGATTTCCGATACGCTGCGGTCTGATTGCAGGAGCCGGGTCCGCGCTTCATCAAGGCGATACGTATTGAGAAAGAGGATGGGCGGCATGCCCGTGTACTTTTGAAAGAGTTCGGTCAGTTTGTTCTTATTGAGGTGGGAGACACCGGAGAGCTGAGCGAGACTGATGGATTCGGTAAAATGCTCCTTGATATAGGAAAGAAGCCCGTCAAATAGCATGGTTTCTTCCGTATTTCTCGATTCTCCCGTACCTGTAAAGGTCTTCATGACCCGCTCCATGATGGTGAGGATGAAGGCCGTGACGGAAAAAAGAATCAACTCGTCATCCGTCTGATTGATGTAGCCGATTAGGTTTTCCACTTCTGCCGCATCAAGGGGGAGCAGTTCATAAGTACAATGCGGATTTTCCACAAAGGGCTCCAGGAAGCGCTGCCAAAGGGCGGGAGGAAAAAGTTCTTTTCCAAAGTCAATGCACAGGGTCCTGACCTTTGTGCCGACAGGACGGGAACTATGCAGGATGCCATGGTTGATGAAAAGGAGTTTGTTGCGGTCCAAAGGAAATTCCGTTCCGTTGGCGCGATAGGAGAGGGTGCCTTCATAGACCCATAAAAGCTGCATTCCCTCATGCCAGTGGATAGGAATCTGATCGCCCAAAAGGGGCCGATACATCTGCTTGAACATGGCAATAGGCAGTTCCTTATAAGGATAAGGAATCCGCTCCTCGGCGTCAGCCGTTGGCTCAATGGTGTATTGGGAGCCGCCCAAGCGAATCTGCGGGATGGATGGTTTTCCCATAAGAGGGCACCTCCTTTTCTTTTTGCTTGGCTTCTTTACTGACAGTATACTACAAAAATTCCAAGGGAAAAAAGAAATTCGGGAAGATTTAGATATAAATGAGGATGATTTACATAGAATTAAGGAAGAATTGGAAATATACTGAATTTAACAAAAACGAAAATTTTTAGGAATCGTAAGGAAAAACAGCGATATCACCCTTACTTTGCAAGAAAAGAAAGTATGAAAGAGAGGATGAAGATTATGACAATTACCATGACTTCTTATTCCAGCGATGGAAAATGCGGGACCTGGGATGCGCCTTTTTCCACGGAAGAGGCAGAAAAGGTCCGTACCTTCCATAAGACTTTGGACGGGTATGCGAAGACCCCGCTGAGAAACCTCGCAAAAACGGCAAAAATCTTGGGACTTAAAGGGCTTTACGTCAAGGATGAAAGTTACCGTTTCGGCCTCAATGCCTTCAAGGGACTTGGCGGAAGCTATGCCCTTGCTAAAGTCCTTGCGGAAAAGACGGGAAAAGCCATGGATGATCTGACTTCCATTGCCCGCGGCACCTTTACCTTTGTAACCGCGACAGACGGCAATCATGGACGGGGCGTTGCCTGGGCCGCCCAGCACTTGGGACAAAAGGCCGTCATCTACATGCCGAAGGGCTCCCGCAGGGAACGCTTGGAAAACATTCGGAAACTAGGTGCCGAAGCGGAAATCACGAGTGTCAACTATGACGACACGGTCCGCCTGGCAAGTCGTATGGCAGAAGAAAAAGGCTGGATCCTGGTCCAGGATACGGCATGGGAAGGGTATGAAACGATTCCCCGTTGGATCATGCAGGGCTATATGACCATGGCCCATGAAGCTGTGGAGGACCTAAAGGACGTCGTTCCTACCCACGTCTTTCTGCAAGCCGGCGTCGGAGCTATGGCAGGGTCCATTACGGGCTTTTTGGCCCGCTATTATGGAAAGAACATGCCCCGGCTTTCTATTGTCGAGCCCAAAGCGGCGAGCTGCCTGTATAAAACGGCTGCGGCCAATGATGGCAAGCTCCACGCTGTAACCGGTAATCTTGCGTCCATGATGGCGGGGCTCTGCTGCGGCGAAGTCTGTACCTTGGGCTGGGATGTTATCAAGCATCATGCTTCCCACTTCTTTTCTGTTGACGACAGTGTAGCGGCTTTCGGCATGCGGCTTTTGGGAAACCCCGCAAAAGGAGATCCTGCCATTATTTCAGGTGAAAGCGGCGCCGTGACAATGGGGCTTGTGTACCGCCTCATGGTCGATCCCGAGCTTACGGGTATGAAGCATGCATTGGGGCTCACGGCTCAGTCCATTGTCCTGTGCATCAGTACGGAAGGAGATACGGACCAAGAGAATTATCGGAAGGTCGTCTGGGATGGCATGAACCATTCCTGATGACGCACAATGCGGTGCAGCATAGCATGACAGGCTGACTGCACCCTTTGCTTTACCTAGTAAGAAGAATTCCCCTTATAGACTTAGGAAAGTGGTGAATAAAAATGGCCTTCATCAGTGAATTCAACTCTCTTATGTGGGGATATGTCCTTTCCATCATCCTTTTAGGAACGGGGCTTGTCTACAGCATAGCTACAGGATTTCCCCAGCTCACCCAATTTGGCAAGATCTGGGACTCCCTCAAGGCCAATATGAACGGCGAAGGTGGGATTTCCGGCTTCAGTGCCCTTTGTGCTACCGTTGGCGGTCAGGTTGGGACCGGGTCCCTTGTGGGGGTGGCAAGTGCCCTTTTAGCGGGCGGCCCTGGAGCTCTCTTTTGGATGTGGATCACAGCCCTTTTTGGTATGGTCATCTCCTTTGCTGAAGCCGTTCTGGGGCAGCTTTACCATGAAAAAAGTCCCGATGGGAACTTTTACGGCGGTGCACCTTACTACATGACGAAGGGACTTCACAACAAAACATTGGCTTGCCTCTATGCAGCCTTTACGGTCTTTACCATGGGGATTGCCATTGTTATGCTCCAGACCCATTCTATTGCTTCGGCTGTGACCGTCATTTATCCTCTTCCTATCTGGGTCCTTGGTATTGGCGTCGCCCTGTTGACCGCCCTCGTTGTGCTGGGCGGAGTTAAACGGATTACAGAGACGGCTTCTCTTGTAGTTCCATTCATGGCTGTCATCTATTTACTGGGCGTCATCTATATCGTCATCACTCATTTCGCCCAGATTCCTGCGCTTTTTGCGCAAATCATGTCGTCGGCCTTTACAACAGAAGCTGCCGCTGGCGGTGCTGTAGGCTATACCATCAAAGAAGCTGTTCGTAACGGCGTAGCCCGCGGCCTTTTTTCCAACGATGCGGGAAATGGCTGCGCCGCTGCCATGCATGCGTCTGCGAAAGTCGAACATCCTGCCATGCAGGGCTTTGCCGCCATGTTCGGGACCTTTATGACGACCATCGTCATCTGCAGCTGCACAGGCTTTGCCATTCTGTTATCTGGTGTCCTTCACTCTGGAGCCATCGGGGTCAATCTTGTTCAAGCGGCCTTTTCTGCAAACCTTGGCAGTTTTGGCAATTACTTTGTCATGCTCATGACCTTTCTTTTCTGCTTTACAACCATCATTGCCGATGTCTTCTATGGAGAGGTGAGTGTTCGCTATCTATTTAAGGAGACTCCGGAAAAAGTGGAAAGGTATGTCAAGATGTTTAAAATCTTGGTTTTACTCCTCATCATCGTGGGTTCCATGATGCAGCTTGATGATTTGTGGGACCTTGTGGACTTTGGTGTGGCCTTCCTTGTTTTATTTAATGTTTACGCCTTGCTCAAGATGAAGGGGGACGTGGTCCATGTTCTTAAGGATTATTTGGAAAAATTAAAGGAAGGAAAGATCCCAAGCTGGGAAGCAGAAGGCAGTCAACCTAGGTAAGGAGGAAGTCTAATGGATGAACAAAAAGTAAAGGAAACTCTTATTTCGTGGCGGCATACTCTTCATGCCCACCCAGAAACGGCCTTTGAAGAAGTCGAAACGGCTCGTTTTGTTGCCGATAAGTTGCGCGCTATGGGCTGCACTGTCCATGAAGGTATTGGCGGTACGGGCGTTGTTGCAGATCTTACCGTGGGCGACGGGAAAAAAGTGATTGGCTTGCGAGCTGACATGGATGCCATTAACGTCAAAGAAGTGGGAACCCCCACTTATCAATCCCAGAATCCTGGAAAAATGCATGCCTGCGGCCACGACGGCCACATGACGATCCTTTTGGGTGCTATGACCCTACTTGCCGAGTCAAAGAATTTTAATGGCACGGTCCGGGCCATCTTCCAGCCTGCCGAAGAACCTGGAAAAGGGGCCAAGGCCATGATTGATGATGGCCTTTTTGAAAAGTATCCCGTCGATGAAATCTATGGCCTTCATAATATTCCTTTCCTACCCGAAGGCGAGATCCATACCCGTCCCGGCGGGATCATGGCAAGCGAGGATAACTTTACCATCAAGATCCATGGCCGCGGCGGTCATGCCTCAAGCCCCCATGTGGGCATCGATCCCCTCATTCCGGCGGCCCAGATCATCTTGGGCCTCCAGACCATTGTCTCAAGAAATGCCAATCCCTTGGAACCGGCCGTCGTGTCCGTGACAGAACTTCATACGGATGGCGCTCATAATGCCATTCCGTCGAACATCGTCATGACCGGTGATACGCGCAGCACGTCGCCTGAGATGCAGGCCCTCATTGAAATCCGCATGCGGACCATTGTGGAGCATGCCTGCGCTATGGCCGGGGCAGCCAGTGAATTCAGCTATACCCATGAATTTGCACCGACGGTCAACTGGCCTGAATGCGCCGCCCATGCAGCTGCAGCAGCCCGTAAGGCGGTAGGTGCCGACAAGGTCAAGGAAAACTGCCAGCCTGTCATGATTTCCGAGGACTTTGGTAAATTCCTCACCAAAGTACCGGGCTGTTTTGTCTTCCTTGGCAGCGGCAAGAAAGACAGACAAAACTACATGCTTCACAATGCTCAATTCGATTACAACGATGATGTCATCCTCACGGGGGTCAAGTTCTTCAAAACCCTTGTGGAAGATCGTCTCGCTGTATAATAAGTAATTTGAGAGGAGAACCCCAATGCGTAAAATTGAAACGAAAAAAGCTCCCGGTGCCATTGGCCCTTATTCACAGGCCTTTGAAACCAATGGATTTGTCATTACAAGCGGGCAGATTCCCGTCGACCCTCAAACGGGACTGGTTCCTGATGGCATCGAAAAACAGGCCCATCAGAGCTGCAAAAACGTGGCAGCCATTTTGGAAGCGGCTGGCACGAGCCTGGAAAAAGTCGTCAAGACCACCTGCTTTTTGGCGGATATGAAGGATTTTGCCGCCTTTAATGAAGTGTACGCCGCGTATTTCACGTCCTATCCAGCGAGAAGCTGTGTGGCCGTGAAGGATCTGCCAAAGGGCGCGGCCTGTGAAATTGAGGCCATTGCCGAAAAATAAGTAGGTCCTTTATGAAGGAGCAATGGCTAGAATCCCCCCCTCATTGCAATTGAACACCTATCCCCAAAAGGGACTGTGAAAAATGAGCACTTCTCATTTCGTCACAGCCCCTTTTAGACACCTTGGAACGACGTTGCACTAAGGACAAAAAGAGAAGTCCCTGCAGGAAAAAGACAGGGAAAGGAAGGGGAGGGGGCCTGTTTTTTTCGCCCTATTCAAGGTTTTTTCTTCGATTTCCTCGTAATTTTCACAATTTTTGGTTTTCCCGTTCCATTCAAATCATAATTAGTGTATAATTAAATACATAAGTGAAACCTGAAAATATGAGCCTTGGTTCATATATGTCCTTACCTGTTAAGGCGGCCTTCACTTATCGGTGAAAAGGTCACCGACAACTTGTTGAAGAAGGGATGATTTAGTTATGCGCGAAGTTGTAATTGCAAGTGCTGTAAGAACGGCTATCGGCAAATTTGGTGGCAGCCTGCTTCCCCTGTCTGCCCCTGAACTCGGTGCAATTGTCATCAAGGAAGCCCTGAAAAGAGCTAATGTCCCTGGTGAAAAAGTTGACGAAGTCATTTTTGGTAACGTCCTCCAAGCTGGACTGGGCCAAAACCCTGCTCGTCAGGCATCCATCAAAGCTGGCCTGCCTATTGAAGTTCCTGCTTTTACTGTCAATAAAGTCTGCGGTTCCGGCCTGAAATGTGTGGAACTGGCTGCTCAGTCCATCCTGGCTGGCGATAACGACATCGTCGTTGCCGGCGGTATGGAAAGCATGTCCAACGCTCCTTTTGTTACCAGCGGCAAAGCTCGTTGGGGTCTGCGTATGGGCGACAGCAAACTCGTCGATGTCATGATCAAGGATGGTCTGTGGGATGCGTTCAATAACTATCACATGGGCATCACTTCCGAAAACGTCGCTGAAAAATTCGGCGTAACCCGTGAAGACCAGGACGAAGTTTCTGCCCGTTCCCAGCAAAGAGCCATTGCGGCCATCAAGAGCGGTGCTTTCAAGGACGAAATCGTTCCTGTTACCATCAAAACCAAAAAGGGCGAAACCGTATTTGATACGGATGAATTCCCGCGTGAAGGAACCACGACGGAAATCCTGGCCAAACTGCGTCCTGCCTTTAAACAAGGCGGCACGGTCACGGCTGGCAACGCTTCCGGTCTGAACGACGGGGCTGCCGCCCTTGTCATCATGAGCGCGGAAAAAGCACAGGAACTCGGCATCAAACCGATGGCGAAGATCCTGTCCTATGCTTCTGCCGGTGTCGATCCTGCCATCATGGGCATTGGGCCTATCCCTGCAAGCCGCAAAGCCCTCTCCAAGGCAGGTCTGGAAGTCAAGGACCTTGACCTCATCGAAGCCAACGAAGCGTTTGCTGCTCAGTTCGTAGAAGTCGGCCGTGAGCTGAACTTCGATCCTGATAAAGTCAACGTCAATGGCGGTGCCATTGCCCTCGGTCACCCGATTGGGGCTTCCGGCGCCCGCATTCTTGTAACGCTTCTGTACGCACTGAAAAACCGCGATAAGAAGCTTGGCCTGGCAACGCTCTGCATCGGCGGCGGTATGGGTACGTCTGCTGTTGTGGAAATGTTATAATCATCAATCACTTAAAAAAAGTGGAGAAAGAGGGAATGATTCATGGATTTTAATCTGACTGAAGACCAACAAATGATTAAGGAGCAGGCTGCTGACTTTGCAGAAAGATTCCTGGCTCCGACCATTGAAGAAAGAGACAAGAACCACGTTTGGGACCGCAAGATCATCAACGAAATGATCGAAAATGGCTTCCAAGGCATCTGCTTCCCTGAAGAATACGGCGGAGCTGGCATGGACGTTCTCAGCTACATCCTGGCTGTTGAAGAAATGTCCAAAGTCGATGATGGTACGGGTATCACCCTTTCCGCTTCCGTTTCCCTGTGCGCAACGCCGATCTACATGTTCGGTACGGAAGAACAGAAACAGAAATACCTGACCCCGATCTGCGAAGGCCGCACCATTGGTGCTTTCGGCCTGACCGAACCGTCCGCTGGTACGGATGCTTCCGCTCAGCAGACCACGGCTGTTCTGAAGGGTGACAAATACATCCTGAACGGCTCCAAGATCTTCATCACCAACGGCAGCGAAGCTGAAACCTATGTCATCTTTGCTATGACCGATAAGAGCGCTGGCGTACACGGCATTTCCGCTTTCATCGTAGAAAAAGGCATGCCTGGCTTCCGCTTCGGCAAGATCGAAGACAAGATGGGCGGTCACACCTCCCTGACAGCTGAATTGATTTTTGAAGACTGCGAAGTTCCTAAAGAAAATCTGCTCGGCAAAGAAGGCGAAGGCTTCAAGATTGCTATGCAGACCCTGGACGGCGGCCGTATCGGCGTTGCCGCGCAGGCTCTGGGTATCGCACAGGGCGCCCTCGACGCTGCTGTGAAATACTCCAAGGAACGTGAACAGTTCGGCCGCAGCATTTGCAAATTCCAGGCCCTGAGCTTCAAGATGGCTGATATGGCCATGAAGATCGAAGCTGCCCGTCTGCTCGTTTATCGTGCAGCTAACCTGAAGAACGAAGGCAAACCGTACTCTGCAGCCGCTGCTATGGCTAAGTGCTTTGCTTCCGACGTTGCCATGGAAGTTACGACTGATGCTGTCCAGATCTTTGGTGGTTACGGCTACACCGTTGACTATCCGGCTGAACGCTATATGCGTAACGCTAAGATCACCCAGATCTACGAAGGCACCAACGAAGTTCAGCGTATGGTCATCTCCCGTGATCTCTTGAGCGACAAAAAGAAGAAATAATCTCGCTCGGCATTCCTGCTGATTGATGACACTTTGATCCCTCGCCCCCTATGGGGACGGGGGATATAAAGTATCGATCGTTCTCTGAAGAGTTGTAAATATCTTTCTGCACATTAGAGGGTGCAGAGGGATCGCTGTGGGTATACTGACAGGACCCGGAAGCTGCGCTTGCTTCCAAAACCTTTCGCGGCACTGTTTCCCATGCAGCTATCCACTGCATGAATTTACCTTAAAAGGAGATATTCAGTTATGGAATTAAAGAAAGTTATGGTTATCGGCGCTGGTCAAATGGGCAGCGGCATTGCACAAGTCATGGCTGCTCATGGTGTAGAGGTTGTACTCCGCGATATCAAACAAGAATTTGTTGACCGCGGGATCAAAAATATTGAAAAGAACCTTACGCGCAGCGTAGAAAAAGGCCGCATCACCGAAGATGAGAAAAAAGCGACCCTGGGCCGTATCACCGGTGTTGTTGAGATGACGAAGGAAACCTGCAACGTTCATCTGGCCATTGAAGCAGCTACGGAAAACGTCAAGATCAAAAAAGACATTTTCCAGACCCTTGATGAACTCTGCCCGGAAGATGCCATCATTGCCAGCAACACGTCTTCCGTTTCCATCACCATGCTTGGCGGGTTCACGAAGAGAGCTGATAAATTCATCGGCATGCACTTCTTTAACCCGGCTCCTGTCATGAAATTGGTAGAAGTCACCCGCGGCCTTGCTACGAGCGACGATACCTTCAAAAAAGTGTATGACCTGGCTGCAGCCCTTGATAAGACCCCTGTAGCCGTCAAGGATTCTGCTGGATTTGTCGGCAACCGGATCATGATCCCTATGCTGAACGAAGCCATCTTTACCCTGATGGAAGGCGTTGCCAGCGCGGAAGACATCGATGCCGTTGCCAAACTCGGCTTCAACCATCCGATGGGACCTCTCGCCCTTGCTGACCTTATCGGCAACGATACGGTCCTTGCCATCATGGAAGTCCTCTACAAGGAATTTGGTGATCCGAAATACCGTCCGTGCCCGCTGCTCCGCAAGATGGTCGAAGCTGGTTATCTGGGACGCAAGACCGGCAAAGGATTCTACGATTACAAGAAATGATGGGCGGTGAACAGGATGTATGAATACAAGAACCTGCTTGTTAATACGGCAGAAGACGGCATCACGACGGTAACCATCAACCGTCCGAAAGCCTTGAATGCCCTGGACACGCTGACCCTGGAAGAAATGAAGGACTGCTTCAATCGCCTGGCTTCTGACGTTGCGACAAAATCCGTCCTCATTACCGGTGCCGGCCCCAAATCCTTTGTTGCTGGTGCTGACCTTGGCGCCATGAGCAAAATGACCGTAACGGAAGCCCGCTGCTTCTCCGTCCTTGGTCATGCTGTCTTTAACGCCATTGAACGCATCCCTGTTGCTGTCGTAGCAGCCATCAACGGATTTGCCCTGGGCGGCGGCTGCGAACTGGCCCTTGCCTGTGATTTCCGTTTTGCTTCCGACAACGCCAAATTTGGTCAGCCGGAAGTCAACTACGGCATCATTCCGGGATTCGGTGGCTCCCAGCGTCTGGCCCGCCTTATCGGGACGGGCGAAGCAAAAGAGATGATTTATACCGGGTCCATGATTGACGCTGAAGAAGCCCTGCGGATTGGTCTCATCAACCGCATTACGACTCAGGAAAACCTCATCCCAGAATGCGAAGCCATTCTCCGCAAGATCATGAGCAAAGCTCCGATGGCCATTGCATCTGCAAAAAATGCCATCAATACGGGCATGAACATGGACCTGCGCAGCGGTCTTGCTTACGAAGCACAGGTCTTCGGATCCTGCTTTGCTACGCGCGACCAAAAAGAAGGCATGGCAGCCTTCCTCGAAAAGAGAAAACCTGTCTTTACCAACCGGTAACAAACATCGCGCAAGCGATGATAAAAAGACCGTGAAGCGTGGTGCTTCATGGTCTTTTTGTATGAGAGGGCAACCCGTTTTGCGCAGCGAGGAAAAGGAATCCTACTTTTCGGTAAGGCCGATTGAACTGGCTTTTCGGTGGGAATCAGCCGCTAGCTGCGCGTCAGGCATCAACCTAGCTGAGAATGCAGCGCACCATCAAAGATCAAATCCCTTTCCCTTCATCCTTAACCTGTGTTATACTTTTCTCATCATATTGTGAGGAGGAACATCATGAAAACAACATACAGCAGAACCGAATCCGTATGGCAGCGCATGAATAACAGCGAGAAAAAAGCCGTAATGGCCTATGGCGAGAAATATAAAGCTTTTCTTGACAAAGCCCGCACGGAACGGCAGTCCGTCAATTTCATCATAGAAGCGGCCGAAAAAAAGGGATTCAAGCCCCTCTACGACCTGAAGGCCCTTCATGAGGGAGATAAGGTCTATTGGAACCAAAAAGGCAAATCAGTCATCCTTGCCGTGATTGGCAAAGACCCCGTCAAGGAAGGGCTGAAGATTGTGGGCTCCCATATTGACGCACCGCGCCTTGACCTTAAAGGTAACCCCGTCCATGAGCAGGATGGCCTTGTCTACTTCCGTACCCATTACTACGGCGGCATCAAGAAGTATCAGTGGCCCTGCATTCCCCTGGCCCTGTGCGGCGTCATCTATACGCAAAATGGCAAGAAGCTCGAGGTCAATATCGGCATGGACGAAAATGATCCCGTCTTTTACATTACGGACCTGTTGATCCACATGGCCCAGGACCAGATGAAAAAGACCATGGCCGAAGGCGTGACTGGGGAACAGCTTCAGGCCATCATCGGCTCCCATGCTGGAAAAGAGGAGAAAGTCAAGGACGCCATCTTGAATCTCCTCAAAAAGACCTATGGCATAACGGAAGAAGATTTCACGACGGCTGAACTCGAATTGGTACCGGCCATGAAAAGCCGTGATGTCGGCTTTGATCGTTCCCTCATAGCGGCCTATGGCCAGGACGACCGTGTCTGCTCCTATGCCAACCTGGAAGCCCTGCTTGCCGCCAAACCGGGGACCAAGACCCAGGTGGCCCTCTTTACGGATAAAGAAGAGATCGGGTCCTACGGGAACACAGGTATGATGAGCTCCTATTTTGTAAAGTTTGTCATGAAGATGCTGGCCCTCCAAGGCAGCGGGGCCCTGCTGGACTTTTACGAAACCATGGAAAAGAGTGAAATGCTCTCTGGCGACGTCAATAGCTGCCTTGATCCCATGTTCCCTGAAGTAACGGAGAAGGATAATTCTTCTCTCTGCGGCTATGGCCTTGCCTTGACCAAATACACGGGGGCTCGCGGTAAAGCCGGCAGCAATGACGCCAACAGCGAGTTCATCCAAAAAGTCCGTCAAATCTTTAATGATGGCGGTGTAGCTTGGCAGATTGGCGAACTGGGCAAGGTGGACCAGGGCGGCGGCGGAACCATTGCCTTCATGATGGCTGATTGGGGCTGCGAAGTCGTTGACTGCGGAACTGCCATGCTGAGCATGCATTCTCCCTACGATCTCCTGTCAAAAGCTGATGCGTACGAAACCTACCTGGGCTACAAAGTCTTTTTTGAAAGCAAGTAACTGAACATGACTGAACGAACACTGCTTCTTCGGAGGCAGTGTTTTTTTGATAAGGGAAGGAACTAGGGAAGCATAGATAATAATGATTCTTAAAATCATAAAAGTATTAAAAAACAAAATGTTGGATTTTCTGTGAAAAATGAACTGTAACTCAAAAAGGTATAGTATAATATGTTCAATCATCCACACAAGTTAAACGGTGGATGGATAACCTAACAAATCCAATGATCAAAAGTAGTTTTTATGATAGTGATGCAAACTTGAAAGGAGCATGAACGATGCAAAAAGTCGATCTTTTAAAAGAATATGGTCTGTACATCAACGGTGAATTTGTACCCGCCTCAGACGGAACTACGTTTGCCGCCCATAATCCAGCCAATGGGGAAGCCTTGGCCCTGTGCGCCGAAGCCACCAAACAAGACGTGGACCGCGCCGTCAAGGCGGCCCGTGAGGCACTCCCCAGCTGGTCCAAAACCTCTCCCATTGAGCGTCAGAACCTGCTCCTTAAGATTGCAGACATCATCGATGAGAATAAGGAACGGCTGGCCCTTGTGGAGACCCTCGACAACGGCAAACCCATCCGTGAGACCATGGCCGCTGATATTCCTTTAGGCTCGGATCACTTCCGTTATTTTGCGGGCTGCCTGCGCGCATGGGAAGGCTCTGCCACCATGCTTGACGACAACACCATGTCCCTTGTTCTCCATGAACCTGTAGGTGTCGTCGGTCAGGTCATCCCTTGGAACTTCCCCTTTACCATGGCCTGCTGGAAGCTTGCACCGGCTCTTGCTGCAGGCAATACGGTTGTCATTAAGCCGTCTTCCCATACCTCTTTGTCCCTGCTGGAACTGCTCCGCCTCATTGACGGCGTCCTGCCCAAAGGGGTCGTGAACCTCATTACCGGCAAAGGTTCCCGCAGCGGTCAGTGGCTTCTGGATCATCCGGACCTTGATAAACTGGCCTTTACCGGTTCCACAGAAGTCGGTCACGGCGTCTATCAGGCCGCTTGTGACAAACTGATTCCTGTGACCTTGGAACTTGGCGGTAAATCGGCGAATATCGTTTTTGATGACGCTGACCTTAAGCAAGCCATTGACGGTGCCTGCAAGGGCATCCTCTTCAATCAGGGCCAGGTCTGCTGTGCCGGTTCCCGTCTCTTTATCCAGGAAGGCATCTTTGATGAATTTGTCAGCCACCTGAAAGACACCTTTGAACATGTCCGGATCGGGGATCCGACAGACCCGAATACCCAGCTGGGCGCCCAGATTTATCGTTCCCAGCAGGAAAAAGTCCTGAACTATGTCAAGATTGGCGTGGAAGAAGGGGCAGAACTTGTGACAGGCGGCGAACGCTACACCGAAAATGGCTGTGATAAAGGCTTTTTCATGAAACCAACCATCCTCATCAGCCATACCAATGACTGCCGCGTCTGCCAGGAAGAAATCTTTGGCCCCGTTGTGGTCATCCAGAAATTCAAGACCCTTGACGAAGTGATTGACCTTGCAAACGCCAGTGAATATGGTCTAGGCGGTGCCGTCTTCACAAAGAATATCGATACGGCCCTCAAAGTGGCCCGTTCCGTCCGCACGGGACGGATGTGGGTCAACACCTATAACGACCTGCCCGCCGGCGCACCCTTTGGCGGCTACAAAAAATCCGGGATTGGCCGGGAAACCCACAAAGTCCTCTTGGAACATTACAGTCAGTTGAAGAACATTCTCATCAACCTGCGTGAAGGGGTGAGTGGGATGTATGACGTGAAATGATTTTGGAAAAAGTAGCAACAGTTTATGCGGCATTTGCTGAAAACCCTGTTGAAAAGTGCACAAAATATCCCCGTGAGTCAATCACGGGGTATTTTTTGTTTGAAGGACCTTATTCAGGAGTGCGTCAAAACGGACTGCCGTTTCCGCTGCAATAGCCTTTGTCACGTGGATATAAATCAATTTCGAGGAGTGTAACCTATTTTGAGTAAATCATCTATTGCACAAAAAAATTTCATTCTCCATACTTAAGGGAATATAGAAAGATTGGGCATCCTACTGGCGCAGTTACCGCTGAATGCGATGCATACAAGATGACCCAAGACTATGGCTGCTAATTCTTTATCGATATTAACGATGAGGACGAATCTGGGTTCATTGCACAGAGGACAATCGGGGCCCAGATTGCGTCGATTTTCTGCACGAGGGGCCTCCACTGGCTGTTCGACAGAAAAATCTATGGAAACAATGGGGCATGACCTGTCGTCTGAAGGATTGTTCCACGATTTACGATAGGTGACGCATGGGTGCTTTCTTTCCGTCTTTTTTATTCGGAGTCAATAGGGGATGACGCTCGGACCCAAACCGCCCCCTGACGGGGGAACGGGTCCGAACTTAATTCGCCCTCAAACATGTTCTTCGGCTTTCCGCTGCGCTCCAAAGCAGCCTCAGAACTCCGGGCGAATCTGCCTCGCTAACCGCTCGCAAGGAAACGTCACTGGCCTTCCTCATCCACCACCGAAAGGGCATGCTTGCCTCATTAGAATGAGGCAACATGCGGCTTTCGGTCCCCCGCCTTGGCAAGGCGGATCGATGCTGCGCATCGAGTCCTAAGGCAAATGGCTGTACATAGGATGTTCCAGCCGCTATCATGATTTCTATATTTCAAAAGCCCCGTCTTACAATAGCTATAAAAAGCTAAGAGCCCAAAACCGAACCTACGACTGCGTTCGGGTTAGGGCTTACCTTGTCGATTTTTCTTACGGTCTTTTGCCTCCGTGTTTTCGCCATGGAGACGGCGAAAGCCGATCCGCCTTACCAAGGCGGATTGATGCTGCGCATCGAGTTTTAAGGGAAAAGACCGGAAGTGGATCGTTCTAAGCGCCATTGTACTTTCTATTTCAAAGGATCAGTCTCTTACAAAAACCGAATATAAGATAATAGCCCAAAACCGAACCTACGTCTACGTCCGGTTTTGGGCTTCTCTTATGTTTTTTTGTCTTCCACTCTTTTGCGTTCCAATTGTTTGCCTCTGTGTTTTCCTCTTCGTGTTTTCGCCTTGGAGACGGCGAAAGCCGTTCCGCCTTGCCTAGGCGGGGGTATCCACCAAAAAGGCTTGCTTGCGGGAGTGGGTGGTGGATGAGGAGGGACAGTTTGGCGCCGACGTTCTGGTCTTTCTTCTATTTACATGATTCGAATGGGGCTCAGATTGGTTCAGATGCGAGGAAAAAAGCTGCAGGCTGACGACGTCATGCAACGAATGCCCCGTTCCGATCTTTTCTTCCATTTGCTTTTTGCGAATTCGGTTCAGATGGATCCAGATGCGAGGAGCCCCCACTTCCACCGACGACAGGCGGAAATTCCCGTTATTACGTTTTCCTAACGCCATCGTATTTCCTTCCATTTACCTTTTTCGAATATGGCTCCAGATTGGCCCAGATGCTAGGAATAACGCGAAGCAGGCTGACGACGTCGTACAAGATTTGGGTACTTCTAGGAAGCCTGCCGCGTTTGACAACGCAGATGGACCGATATGGACTGTAGGCGAAAAAGGTTTCCTACATCATCCGAAAAAATTCCAAGAAGTGGCTCGCCCGACGAAGGCATTTTTTCGGGCGTCTTTAACATGAAATTGTGTATCGCAACATTTTACGATGCGCCATGCCTTCATTGCCATCTCATAAATCTTGAAAAGGCAATGAAGGCACCTCGTGCAGAGAATCGGAGCGATTTTTGCTCCGAGTAAAAATAAAAGGGGAGCCCGACGTCTCCCTACGAACGGCTGGCGAGGCATATTTTTCGATGGGCCCCGCTCATCGCAAGACGCGGCCAACGCGATCCGGCTGCAGGCCCGTGTGACCAAAAAATCAATTCGGCGCCCTCCCGTAGGTCGGTTTGGCGCAGGCCCCCAAAAATGCTATAATATCCCTATCTATCAGAAGGGAGCCTTCATCCTTGTACGTCATCACACGCAATGTCCAGACGGAACTTGTGGTCCAAAAATCCCGGTTCTTGACAAGTTTATACCGCGTTTCTACTGAAATAGAGGCACAGGCCAAGATCAAGGCCCTCAAAAAAGAATATTGGGATGCCAATCATAATTGCACGGCCTATATCGTCGGCATCAAGCCCCGGGCGGAGCGCTCCAGTGACGATGGGGAGCCGGCGGGTACGGCAGGCGCGCGGCGGGAAAGCCCATTCTCGGGCAAATTAACTCTAATGAACTGACTGATATTCTGATTATTGTAGTCCGTTATTTCGGTGGAATCAAATTGGGTGCCGGCGGCCTTACCCGTACCTATGCCAAGGCTGTTTCAGAAGCCATCAAGGCAGCAGGGCTTTCCCGCATGGTTCCCATGGGGGACTATGCCTTTACCTGGCCCATTGATGATGTGGGGCGGGTCTTGAACCATCTTTATGGCAAAGCGCTTTTTTCTGTCAAAGATGTTCAGTATGATGCCCAAGCAACCATTATCCTTACCTGTAAGCGCACCGATCGGGGGGACGTGACGCATTTTCTTACGGAAAGCCTGCGCAGCGCGGTTACCCTTGAGGAGCGGTGCCTTTTTGAAGCAGAAGAACCGCTGGAAGCGTCCCATTCTTGACCCTGCTTCACAGATACAGTAAAATAGGGGTATTAAGGAAGAAGAAGGAGACTGCGCACAATGTTAAAAAAGACAATGGCCATCCTCATGAGCTGCGCCTTCCTGGGAACAAGTGTCCCCGCATGGGCAGCTGTCAGCGCTGTTAGTGCGCCTGTTCGGACCGTAACGCGGACGGAGCAATCCGTGACCGTGGAATGCCCGGTAGTGACAGGCGGAACCAAGGCGGCAACGGATAAGATCAATTCGGCCCTTTCGAGCAAAGTGGCCTCTTTTGTAAGTGAAGCATCGACCCTTGGCGGAGGTAAGGTCCATTATGACGTTCATCGGGCTAACGACAACGTCATCAGCCTGACCCTCGTCATGACGCCGGAAATGGGCGTTGAAGAAACGCAGGGCATGACTTTTGACCGCAAGACCGGCGAGCTGAGGCCCCTGAGCTATTATTACAGCGGGACCGATCTGGAAAATCGGACCCAAAGCGGCCTTCAGTACCTGTATGACGTTGATCCGGCAAAAGCAAAGGCCCTTCCTGATACGTATTATGTCGATGACGATGGAAGCATCATCGGTCTTTACCACGCTGGTTCCATTCTCGATAAGAGCGAGGGCGAAGTAGAAGTCAACTTGTCCGCGTCGGAAATCCCGCCTGATACGGTTTCTGCTCCCGCACCCAAGAAGGAAACGCCCGCTCCTGAAGCGGCGTCTTCCAAGACGGATGAAGCTGCGGTTGCGGAAACACCAGCCCCAAAGCAACCGGCTGCGGAAACACCGGCTGAACCCCAAGAAACTTCCCCATCTGCGGACGTGGAAACACCCGCTCCGGCACAGCCTACTGAGCAAGCGCCGGCGCAGCCTGCCGTACAGGGGAACCCGGGCCATGTCCAGGGAACGGAAGTCCGCATGAGACGAGGACCGGGTCTTGATCAAGATATCATTGGTGTCTTTGATGACGGGGAAGCCCTGAGCGTCCTTAAAAGCGATGTGGCAAGCGGCATGAAGTGGTATGAAGTGACCCGTGCCAATGGAGCTACCGGCTGGATAGCTGCCGATTACTGTGTCGTTGCTGATGAATACAACGTTCCCAGCAGTGCCGTCCAAAATGGACGCAAGGGCGTCATTACCGGTACGGAAGTCCGCATGCGCGGCGACGCCAGCCTTAACGGCGACGTCCTGGGCTACTTTGAACAAGGGGAGACGGTCACCATCCTCGACGTTGCCGATGGCGGCGGCATGAACTGGCTGCGCGTCAGAAGGGAAAACGGCGAGACTGGTTGGGTCGCTGCTGCCTACTGCAAAGAAGCCTAATTTCTCGACTCTATGGTCAATTTCCTAATTTTATGGTACAATCGCTCTATCATCTTGAAAGAAAATAGGAGGCCCTACAAATGAATAAATTCCTTAAAATGGCTGCTGCCGCGCTTTTCACTGCTTTTCTCGTTCTTCCCGGCATGAGCCGCGCTGACGCTGCGATGAAGCTTGCCGTCGTGCCGCTCATCATCGGTGAAAATGTAGAAGACGACGCAGGTCTCAAGCCCATTGCCTACAGTACGGAAGTTTCGGAACTCTTCCAGTATCCGGAATACGACCTTGTTGATTCCGATACCGTAAGAAAAGCGGCCCTTGCCCAGCAGGACAACCTTTTTACCAAAGAAGGCCTGGAAGCCATCGCTAAAGCCAGCGGTGCTGACTGCGTTGTGGCCATGAGTGTTGACAAGTTCGACGTGGAAGAAGATAATTTCCGCCGTGAACCGGTGACGAAACTTCGTTTTGAAGGAAAGTTTGCCACCATCAACATGCTGAATGGCAGCTACAAGGAAGACCATTACCGCTTCCGCGATGAACGTGAATCCGGTGCCATCCATCCGAAGTTCGATTATCCCCATAATCGCTTCCAGTACCTGTGCAAACGGGAACTGAACAAGGCCATCAAGAACAACAAATAACATGCTGAAAGGGGCTGTAACAATTCACCTTGTTGCAGCCCTTTTTCTTAAGCGGACGCCTCATCGAAGAAAGGATGGAAGAAATGGATTGGAACGAGATCCGGGAAACCGGTCACGCCTGTTATAACTGCTCACATCTCAAGGAACGCAAACGTTACTGGATCTTTTTGCTGCGCACCTATTTTCATCAAAGGGAAATGGAAGGACTCCAGCTTTTTTTTCATGAAACACCGGTACGGGCAAGGATCCGGGCCGGTATGCCCTGCCTCATGGAACAGGCTACACGGGCATTTTTTTATAAAGGGGCTTCCTTTGCTGACCGCATTGCCCTTATCAAGCAGCACATCATCCATCTGGAAACGCACCTGACGGATGACTTTCTTTTAAAGATCTACGAGGCCCATGACAAGATCACTCTTTGGGCCGATACCTTTGAGGAAAAGCCCCTTACGATGGACCTGTTGTTCCATCCGGGTCAGCGCAAGGAAGGCTGCCTGTCTTTGGTTCTCCATTGGGGATCCCTTGACTTTTACCAGATGATGTTCTGGTTTGGTCTATCTCCTGAAACGGGAAAACCCGCTCTTTTTGTGGGGGCCCTTCAGGGAACGACCTTAGGAAACGAGGCTGTCAAGGCCATGACCAAGAAATTTTTTGGCTATCGCACCAAGAACCTGATCTTTTATGGTCTTCGCACGGCAGCCGGCCTCATGGGGGCAGAAACCATCTATGCCGTGACCAATGCAGGGTATTATGCCATGAATCATGTCCGTATGGATCGCAAGCTCAAAACTAATTTTGGCGACTTCTGGGCGGAATGTGGGGGCACGCCCACACGGGACCCGCGCTTTTATGAAATCCCCTTGGAGGAGCATCGCCGTGATTTGTCGGAACTGAAGCCTTCCAAACGGGCCAACCACCGCCGCCGCTATGAACTCATGGACCAGATGGCAGAAAGTATAAAAGCCGCCCTTGCGCCGTGGCAGGCTCGTTAACCGGTTGTCAGCAAACTGTGAAAAATTTAGTTTTACTACCGCAAGCTTTTCATTTATGCTACAATGAGGGGAGAATTTCAGTGTGAAAAATCTGACGGAGGTGTATCTCTTGAAAAAACAAATCCTAAGTATGATGATGGCCGCCCTCGTAAGCCTCACTTGTCTTACACCGGCTTTTGCGGCTGAATCCCTTGCTTCTGGCACCGTGTCCGATAAACTGGGTGTATCCGAACAGTTCCTTTATGGGACCGAACAGAGTGGGTCGCTTGTTAGCCGTGTGGATAAGATGGAAAAGGATCTTTATGGGCAAACTTCAAGCGGCAGTGTCATGAGCCGTGTGGACCGCGTCTATAATCGCCTTGAAGGTACGCCAAGCGGCACGCAGCTTTCCATCGCTGCCCAGATGAACGCCATTGAGTGGCAGTTTGCTGACCGTATGAGTGATGAAGGCGTGAAGACCCGAATCGGGAACCTTGAAACGGACCTGTTTGGGACCCAGTACACGCAGGATACAATTCTGTCCCGCCTGTCCCGCCTTACAAAGAGCGCCTTCCCCTCAGGCAGTCTTTCCCGTCAAACCGTGACGCTTCCGAAGGATTCCCTTATCAAGATCAAATTCATGGAAGACATCAACAGTAAAACGGCTCAGGCCGGTGATAAAGTCGATTTTATTGCCGATGACAATGTGTACGTTGGGGAAGCCCTCGTCCTGCCAAAAGGCGCCCGAGGCAATGCAACAATCAAAAAAGTGGTACAGCCCCGCATCTTTGGCCGCGATGCCCGCATTGACATCGACTTTTCCTCTGTGACTGCCGTAAACGGGGAAAAGATTCCTGTGACAGTTGGGGAGCTAGCGAAACAGCAGGCCAAGACCGTTGCTGGTGCAGCCGGTGCTTCCATTGGCGGCATGGTTCTTTTTGGACCGGTGGGGCTTGTTGGCGGCGCCTTTGTCAAAGGAGCCCAAGTGACCATTCCGGCCGGCAGCAACACCTATGTCCAGGTCCTTGAAGATACGACCGTTCAAGGAATCGTGCTCCAAGGCGCATCGACTGCAGGCGTCCAGGCAGTTCCTGCCAGTGAAGAAGAACGGGAGGATAAGCTTGATACAGTGGATAAGCCGGCCGTAAGTGAAAAGAAGACGGACAAGGCTGATGATAAGGCAGCTGTAGAAAAAGAGAGCGATGATAAAGCAGACGCCGAAACGGAAAAGACCCTCGCCGCTGATGAAAAGAAAGACGCCGACGTGAAAGCCGCCGACAAGAAAGCCAATTCTCATAACGACGAAGACGCTGAATATGATGAAGACGAGGACGTCGATCTCGATCTTGCTGAAGAATAAAGACCATAGGAATCCTACTGGGACCATGAAGAAATGATAGAACCATTTCTTCATGATCCCATTTTTGTTTTTCTTATGATGTGAGGAGAAAAGGGCATAAAATACTAAATCAGGGAGGGAACCTGGGACGGCTTTAGGAAAAGGGCTCCGTGACGAACGGGGCAGGGGCACCAACGTCCTAAAAAAGCCTGCTAGGACCTTTTGGTCATGAATAAGTTGTCCCCTACTTTCATACCTAAAAGGTATGAAAGTAGGGAATAACAGGCTATCGGCAGTATACTACCGATTGAAATGAGGAAAATGGACAGATATCGTGATTGTATATAATGAAAAGACAAATAAATGCGGTAATAGGAAGATAAAAGTGTAAAAGTTAGGACATAATAAGTAAAAAAATCATAGAGTGAACTGAAAGGAAATAACTTTGTAAAATAATATAAAAGAAATCGCGATGTCAATATATAGAAAGTGATAAAATCGCGATTATGATATTTAAAATTCTGATAGAAAATATATAATTATTAAAGAAAAATAAGATGAATAATTTTTCTGATAATCCTCAATAAAAATGGACGTAAGGCGCATAGAACCATAGTTCATAAAGATGCGGAAAATCGCTGATTTTGTCAATTATAGATGAATTAATTGAGTGAAAATGATACAAAATCACAAAATTGCCAAAATAAAGATTTACAATACCTTTAATCTATGATACCCTGTAGGAGCAGAAACTCGTCTGCAATCAATTCAGCCGGACCAAGGAAAAAAAGAAAACCTGGCGATATGGATCCAGCGTAGAGGAAACAAGGTCACTCGCACGTATAGGACCCCCATCAAAAGGTGGATCGTTTTCCTAGGAAAGGCAAGTCTATTTCCTAAGGAGGAAACACACATGAAAAAGAGCTTGGTTTTTGCAATGGCAATGGCCCTCGGCGTAACTGCTACCGCTTTTGCCGCTAACCCCTTCTCTGACGTTCCTGCTGGCCACTGGGCCTATGCAGCTGTCGCTAAACTGGCTGCTGCTGGTATCGTTGATGGCTATCCTGATGGTACCTACAAAGGCGACCGCACCATGACCCGTTATGAAATGGCTCAGATCGTTGCCAAAGCCCTTGCTAAAGGCGCCATTGGTGCTGATGACAAACTGGTTGGCGAATTTGCTGACGAACTCGATAACCTCGGTGTTCGCGTGGCTAAACTCGAAAAGAACGCTGACAACGTCAAGATTACGGGTGCTGTAAAACTCCGTAACGAAGCTTACAGTGGCGGCGCTTTTGATGGCGAAGCTAAAGATAGATCTTACCTCCGTACGGATATCTTCTTCACGGGCGAAGTAAATGACAACTGGCATTATGTGGCTATGCTCCGTAACATCCAGGACTTCCGTGGCCAGAATGAATCCGGTAATGATGATACGGACTTCCAGAGAGCATATCTTACTGGTAACATCGGTGTAGTCGACATCACGGCTGGTCGTTACAATGACTTTATCGCTGATGGTAACATCTATGATACCCGTGTCGATGGCATCAAAGCCGTTGTTCCTTTCGGTGCTGCTTACCTCAGAGCTGAATATGGCAAGATGGCTAATGAAAGCACCTATGGTTGGCAGAAGAAACATGAATACGAGGGAGAAGTTGTAGATCTGTCTAAATCCTCCAAAGCAGATGACTATTGGATGGCTGAACTGGGCGGCACCGTTGGGAACTTCGACCTTGCTGCAAACTATCTCCATGTCAATGATGAAAATGCTATGGGCCTTAAAGGCGACAACAAGATCTGGACGGCAGCTGCTACTTATAACAGCGGCAAATTCTCCCTCGGTGCGATGTACCTCCAGGGTGATGATGACCTCCTGACTGGCGCCGCCAAAAACTATGATGACGATGGTTTCGTTGTCAGCATGGGCTGGGCCGGAGCAAAGAAGAGCGAAGCTGGCAGCTGGGGCCTCTATGGCAAATACTATGATCAGTCCGCTGTAACCACCATTGCTCACACCATGAACGGTGCTTATGATGCATTTGGCAACAAAGGCTTCAAGGGCTATATGGTCGGCGGCAACGTTACGCTCGCTAAGAACATGGTTGCCAGCGTTGAATACTATGACCTGAAGAACAAAGAAGGCAACGACGATAAGCATGCTCGTACCCTCTGGTCCGAACTGGCTATCAGCTTCTAATTCCTTCTTAAAGGAACTCAAAAGAGGACAGTGCAAAGCACTGTCCTCTTTTTTATGTAGAAAAATGAATAAACCGTATACCTAATCATCGTGATGATACATACTGACTTGTGAGTCAAAAAATCGCTTAGCTTTAATATAAAGAAATGAAGCATAAAATCTAATTCTAATCATGATTGAGGGGTGAAAATTTCCATGAAAAGTTTGAAATAAATGTGACACGTTTGAAAGTTCAATCCCCTAGGTGCTATACTTCACGTGTAGGCGAAAGGCCTGCCCATTTGTTCCTGAGGGAGTGGAAATCGAGACGGTTTCGGTTCGTAGAGGAAACAAGGTCACTCGCACGATAAAGAAATTGGCAAGATGGAAACTCCTTGGGGAAACACCAAGATCCTTAAGGAGGATGAACAAAATGAAAAAGAGTTTGGTTTTTGCTATGGCCATGGCTCTCGGCGTAAGCGCTACCGCTTTTGCTGCGAACCCCTTCTCCGACGTTCCTGCTGGCCACTGGGCTTATGCAGCCGTTGCTAAACTGGCTGCAGCTGGGATTGTTGATGGTTATCCTGATGGCACCTATAAAGGTGACCGCACCATGACCCGTTATGAAATGGCCCAGATTGTTGCCAAAGCCCTTGCTAAAGGCGCTATCGGTGCTGATGACAGACTGGTTGGCGAATTTGCTGACGAACTCGATAACCTCGGTGTTCGCGTAGCGAAACTCGAAAAGAACGCTGACAACGTCAAGATTACTGGGAACGTTCGTCTGAGCTACAAGCAAAATAACGGCGGTAAGTTTGACGGGGCCGAAGATAAATCCCAGTCCAGACTCCGTACCCGTCTGTTCTTCACGGGCGAAGTGAACGACAACTGGCATTATGTAGCCATGCTCGAAAATAACCAGTACTTCCAGGGCCAGAATGAATCCGGTGATGATGACACGGACTTCCAGAGAGCATATCTTACTGGTAACATCGGTGTTGTGAACCTCTCCGCTGGCCGTCAGGAAGGCTTCTGGGGCGACGGCAACATCTATGATGACCGTGTAGACAGCGTGAAGGCTACTGTTCCTTTCGGTGTTGCTCGCTTCACCGCTGAATACGGTAAAATGGCTAACAAGAGCACTTATAGCTGGCAGAAAGAGGTTTCGAAGCAATACCCTAATTACACGGACGATGACTCTGTTGCCGACGAATTCTGGGCTACCGGCCTTTATGGCACGTGGGGCAACTTCGACCTCGGTGCTGAATATGTCCATGCCGATGATGTAAACGGCAACGTTGGCATTATCAATGGTACTGACAAGATTTGGGATGTCAGCGCTAAATACAATGTGGGTAAGTTCAACCTTGGCGCTATGTACCTCAAAGGCGACGACGACACCCTGAAAGATTATGGTAAATACAAAGATGCCGATGACGATGGATATGTTGTATCCATGGGCTGGGCTGGCGCAAAGGCTTCTGATCCTGGTTCTTGGGGCCTTTATGCTAAATACTATGATCAGGGAGCCCCGACTGTCATTGACCACACCATGAATGGTGCTTGGGACAAATTTGACGGTGAAGGCTTCAAGGGCTACAACGTTGGCGGCAACGTCACCCTTGCTAAGAATATGGTTGCTACCGTTGAATACTACGACCTCAAAGGTAAAGAATCCGATCAGCATGCTCGGACCCTCTGGTCTCAGCTCGTTGTTACGTTCTAATCCCTTTAGAGCGGATAAAAGGACAGTGCTTCGGCACTGTCCTTTTTTATTCCTCGCCGCAGGAACTACGGCATAGTGGGGAAAAGGAAGAGCCCAGCAATGCAGGCTGCATTGCTGGGCTCTTTGTCTTGAGTTATTTTACTTCTTAGGTGTGATGCAGGCTGCATCGTACTGTTTGCGTCGGGTCTTTTGCACTTCGGTCTTTTAGCATCAGAGCATCTTTCCCAGCTTTTGCTTGACAGCCGCGGCCTTGGCCGCAAGACGGCCAGAGCCGTAGGCTCGTGACAGCTTGACAGCCTTCTACCTTATCACTATCCCCTTCGTAACCCTCATGAGCAGCGTCACGCCGCTGCTTCCCAGGATTTCCACCGGTGTTTCGACGACTTTCATGATAGGTACTTTCCGAACGGCGCCCTTTTCCCTGACACCCTTGGATCCTAAGGCGTGGATCACCATGGGGACTCCGTCTTTTTCCCCGCTGTAGATCATGATATGTCCGGGCATATAGAGGAGACTTCCAACAGGCAATGTCTTTAACAGCGATAGGCGCGCTTTTCGCGATAGCCCTTGAAAGGAAACGCCCGGTGTCGTGCGGGCCTGTTCTCCGCTGTTTCGCGGCAGCTCGATTCCCATGGACCGATAGACGTCCTGCGTGAGGGCCGAGCAATCGACGCTTTCTTTCCTGCCGCCCCAGCCATAGGGCGCACCGAGATGACGTCGGGAAAGAATAAGCAGGTTTTCTTCCGTGTAGGGGAGGGGCCCCTTGTGCAGGGAGTCATCAAAACGCGCTTTTTCTTTTTGGATGACAAGGCGGCCTGCCTGATTCCGCATGGGAAGGAGAAGATGGCCCTTTTCAAGGGGAAGGGAGCTTCCCATTTGGTAAAGGGCTGTGTCTTTTCCCTTTCCCAATGTAAGGACCCTATTTGTGACGACGGCTTCTTCCTTGGGCGCGGCATACGTCAGCCATGTGGTGCGGTCTGTTTCGGCTACGCTTTCTTTTGGCACCCAGCCGCGGTAAAAATAGGCGCGGACAAAAAGAAACCGCCCTGTCGCATCCTCGTGATAAATCAGGACCGGTACGGCTGGATCCACAGCTGTTTCCTGGAAAACGTCAAAGTCACGGTCCGTAGGCGCCGAATAGGCACGCATCCCCGTCGGGAAACTCTTAAGATCCGTCCGTTTCACAGTGACCCCGTAACGTAAGGGGATGACAGAAGGAATGCGTCCGTAGGCGCAGCTGATAAGTTCCTTCTTTTCTTTCTCCGTCATGAGACGTCCATCATGGTATAAGGCGCGCCTCATCTGATAGCGGCTGAGCTCGCTTTTAAGCTTTTCTGCCGTCATAGGAGCGGTTTCGTCTGTGATGGGGCCGCCCATCTTTTGGGATATGGCGGTATTTAGGGCATGAATCTGCGCGCGGTCCATCAAAAGGGGCAGTTGCTGCTGATGTTTTGTGGCCTGCTGAACCTCAGCGGCCGGCTTTTTTGCCTGTACGGGGGTCGCTGTGAGGGAAATTCCCACAACCGTGAGTATACAAAGTAAAGTCATGGACTTCATGAAGGCACCTTCTTTCCGTATCTATTATAAGAGAGATGAAAATGAAAGAAAAGGGGCGAGGATATTGTGATGGGGTCCTTCGCTGTCCTAGGAAAGGCGCCTTATGTCCTGAAGGCCCATGAAAAAAAGAGATCAGGAATCCCGCACCAGAAAGGGAAAGGGCTGCTGATAGGAACGCGTTTCAATCCATCATGCAGTCCTTTTCCCTGTTTTGCTGTAAAGATTAGCCTTCCCATCTCCTACTGTCTTTCTCTTAATTAGGGAAAAGTTTTTCCCTTTTTTCTTTCACCTTTTATTTTTTGCTCTTTTGAATCGGCCATGTTGCCAATATTTATAAAATATCACGAATTTTCTTTTCATTATGCAATAATTCTTTTCAAAAAGAGAAATAAGCTTGCGCTTCTTTAGGCGATATGGTACTATTCTTATACGAGAGTAAAAAGCGGACAACGTCCAACAACACAAGGGAGGCATCTCACATGAAGAAACTCGGCTTACTGCCACGCCTGATTCTCGGAATTATTTTAGGTATTGTGATCGGAAATCTTAATTTACCTAGTATAGTCAGAATTTTGGCAACATTCAACTCTATCTTTGGTAATTTTTTAGGCTTTACGATTCCCCTGATCATCGTTGGTTTCATTATCCCCGGGATTGCCGATTTGGGTAAGTCAGCCGGTAAGCTCCTTGGCGTGACCACCCTCATTGCCTATTGCTCCACCGTTATTGCTGGCTGCCTGGCCTTTTTCACGAATCATGCCCTTCTTTCCCATATCATTTCCCCTGATATGGCCCGCGATCTGGCTAACCCCGAAAAGGGGCTGCTCCATCCGTTTTTTACCATTGATATGCCGCCCTTGATGGGAGTCATGAGTGCCCTTCTCATTGCGTTCATCCTTGGTATTGGCATTGCCGTCTGCCAGGATGACTTGCTGCGAAAGGGATCCCACGAATTCCAGCGCATCATTGAAAAACTCATTGCCAGCATCATCATTCCGCTTTTGCCGCTTCACATCTGCGGGATCTTTGCGAATATGACCCACGCTGGGCAGGTGGCCGCCATCATGAGCGTCTTTGCCAAAGTTTTCCTTGTCATCATCTGCCTGCACATTGTCATCCTTGTGGTTCAGTACACCCTTGCTGGTTCGGCAGCAGGCGGCAATCCCATCAAACTGCTCAAAGGCATGCTTCCAGCTTACATGACGGCAATTGGGACCCAGTCCTCAGCCGCTACGATTCCTGTTACCTTGGCCTCTACGAAAAAGAACGGGGTCGCCGCGGGGATTGCGGATTTCGTGATTCCCCTTTGCGCCACGATCCATCTGTCGGGCAGCACCATTACATTGACAAGCTGCACCATGGCCGTTATGCTGCTTAACGGCAGACCCATTGAATTCAGCAACATGTTTGGGTTCATCCTCATGCTGGGTGTCACCATGGTTGCCGCCCCGGGCGTTCCTGGCGGTGCTGTCATGGCTGCTCTGGGCATCCTGCAGAGCATGATGGGCTTTACGGCTGATCAGCAGGCCCTCATGATTGCCCTATACCTGGCACAGGATAGCTTTGGAACCGCCTGCAACGTAACGGGTGACGGTGCCATTGCCATCCTGGTCAATAAGATTGCCGGCAATAAGCTGGTTCCTTTAAAAGAAGTCTCTTTTGAAACTGAGGGCGAAGCCTAACATGACGCCTCCCCTCACAGAAGGGAAGGTAAGACGCAAGGAGGTCCTTTTAGGCGTTTGTGCCAAAGGACCTCTTTTGTCATCCTTTTCGCAAAAAGACAAAAAATATTTTTCTTTTGAGGCAAAGAATCACGAATTGACTTATGACATCATGGAAGATACAATAATACGTATAGAAAACCAAGGAAAGTGCTAGTCATTCCATTTCCAATGCAGTTCGGTACTTTCAACCTCTAGGGAGATGGAATCATGAAATATAATCCGCTTCTTGAACCATATAAGGCATTGGTGCCCTTTTTGGCAGAACTCTTGGGCGAAAGCTGTGAAATCCTGCTCCACGATATTTCCCAGCCCAAACACTCCGTGATTGCCATTGCAAACGGATTTCACACTGGCCGCAAGGTAGGCAGTCCTTTTACGGACCTTGCCATCAAGATCATGGAGGAAAAGGCCTATGTGAAGCGGGACTATATGGCAAACTATAACGGACGCAGCAAGAACAAGAATTTTGTTTCGTCCACGTTTTTTATCAAGCATGAAGGAAAGGTCATTGGGCTTTTGTGCATCAACCGCAATATGGACGCTATGACAGAGCTTGACCTTGTCCTGCAAAAATTGAAGAAGGCCTATAATCTTGAGGGAGCCCTCGATGATACGGATGAATCCATGGATACGCCCGTCGGGGATATCCTGCCCCGCATGGTAGCAAGTGAAATGAGGGCCGTAGGGGTGCCGCCGGAACGGATGACGCGGGAGGAAAAAGGAACGGTCATCCGCAATCTCATGAACGCCGGTATCCACCAGATGAAGGGCGCTGTCGTCGAGATTGCCCGTCAGCTTCATTTGTCCGAACCGACAGTGTACCGCTATATCAAGCGGGAAAAGGGGGAGGACAAGTAAGGGCTTCTCCAAAAAAACTGACCCATCCAGGATTTTTCTCCTAGACAGGCCAGTTTTTCTTTTTTTTTAGAGGACCAACGTTGGAGCGGCGTAGACACGGGCCAGAAGATCCTGGTTCAGGGCGTAGAGGCTCTTGGGGTCGCTGCCGAAGAGCTTCATCTTTTTAATGATGTCATCGACGTTCTTTTCTTCTTCTCCTTGTTCTTTGACGAACCAGTTGAAGAACTGCATGGTCCGGTAATCATCTTCTTCATGGGCGGCCCCATAAATCTTATTGATGGATTTTGTGATAAATTGTTCGTGCTCAAGAGCGGCTGTGAGCGGACTCATGAGATCCTTATATTTTCCTTCCGGTTTATTGATGGTGCCAAATTCGACATGGACATTGTTGTTTTGCAGGTACGTTCTCATGAGCATGGCATGATCGCGCTCTTCCTGGGCCTGGATTTCAAACCAGTGGGCAAAGCCATCAAGACCCTGATCCGTGTAGAAATTGGCAAAGTCAAGGTAGAGGTAGGCGGAGTAAAATTCCAGGGTTACCTGTTCATTGATGAGTTTTGCAGTTTTCTTGTCAAGCATGCATATCGTCTCCCTTGTAAATGATTTCGCCCCTATTATAGCACGGGAAACGGGTAATGGCGCGGTTTGTCATTGACACGATGGAAAATGCTGGGTATAGTAAGGGCGTCAAGCACAATATTGTACCGCCGGGTACGCCGCCCTGTTCCAGTAGGCCTTGAAGGGATAGGGGGCGTACCCTTTTCCTCATTTTATTTGATGCATCAATTACGCTGATTCGATGCATGTCTATTTTTTGTTAGGTAAGGAGGAATTCCTGATGGACGAATTCATTTATAAAGCCCCTTATGAAGAAGAGGGCAAGCGGATCCTTGAAGTCAATATCCTGCCTGAAACGTACTGCAGCTTTAATTGCATTTATTGTCCCATTGACCGGAAAGAAGATCGGCATCAGACGGATGAAATCCAGGATTTGGGGGACGTAACAAAAGCGCTTGATGATTTGGGGCGCCGCATGGAGGAAGAGCGGATCGAGGAAGTCTTCCTGAACGGGCATGGGGAGAGCTTGCTTCATCAGGCCTTGCCCCGTATCATTGACTTCATTCATCAAAAAGGAGCTGCCGTGCGGCTTCTTTCAAATGGCTACCTCTTGCATCGGCCCGAGTACCAGGCCGTTGCCAATCGTTGTGAGGCCGTTATCGGCGAACTCAAGAATGCTGCGGATGCCGGTTTCCAAAAAAGTCAGCGGCCCCTATCTGGTTATACCTTGGAGCAATATACTGCCAATATGAAAGCTTTCCGGGCGCAGTATCACGGCCGCTTCATCTTTGAAGTGACCATCGTAAAAGGCTATAATGACGATGAAAAAAGCGTTGCTTTTTTGGAACGCGTCGTAAAGGAGCTCCATCCCGACAACCTTGCCGTCATCCCCATTGATGAGCCCTTCCAAAAGGTCCTGGGTGTGGGGGAAGACCGATTGGAGGCAATCCGAAAAAGATTGGAAAAGGCGAGGGGATAAAACACAACGCTGGCTCCAAACCGTCCCTTCTTTGAAGGGGGCCGAATCCATTTACCCTGAACCATGTTTTTCGGCTCTTTGCTGGCACTTCAGTGGATATTTTCCGGTTTCAATTCCCCGCCTTACCCAAGGCGGATCGATGCTGCGCATCGAGTACTAAGGCAAAAGACTGAACATAGATCATTCCAGCCGCTATCGTGATTTCTACATTTCAAAAGCCTCCGTCTTACAATAAAAGCGAAGGGCCCAAAACCGAACCTACGTCTACGTCGGTTTTGGGCTTAACTTGCCGTTTTTTTTCTTGCGGCCCTTTGCGTTCCGGTCTTTTTCTCCGATTATTTTTTGTAAATTCGGCTCAGATGGATCCAGTTGCGAGGAGCCCCCGCTTCCCCATCAAATCAGGCCGATTTTGCCCTGAATTCACACATATACGAATCGCTATATCCGCGTGAACAAGATGCGTCGGCAACGACTCTTTTCAATTGTCGCCTTTTTTGGTAAAATAGGCGGGACTACTTTGCTACGAGACCAAAAAGGAGAGACCCATGAGTATACTTGATGTTGCCCATCTGTCCCACAGCTATGGCGGCCGGGAGATTTTTGAGGATGTTTCCTTCCGCCTTGAAAAGGGGGAGCACGTGGCTCTTGTCGGTGCCAACGGTGAGGGCAAGTCGACGTTTATGTCAATCATTACGGGAAAACTGTCCCCTGATGATGGCAAGATCACCTGGGCGCGGCGTACGAAGGTTGGATACATGGACCAGCACGCGGCCCTTGAGGCGGGAAAGACCATCCGCGAAACGCTGCGCACGGCCTTTCAGGATCTTGTCGATGAGGAAAAGGAAATGCTTGCCGCTTACGATAAGATGGCATCGGCTTCACCGGACGAGCTGGAGCGCCTCATGGCGGATACGGCCGAAATCCAGGAACGGTTGGAGGCGGCTGATTACTACAACCTTGATACAAAAATCGAGGAAGTCGCGGCGGGCCTTGGACTGCGCGATATTGGCCTTGATCATAAGGTCGATGAGCTTTCGGGCGGTCAGCGCACGAAGGTGCTTCTTACAAAGCTCCTCCTTCAACATCCTGACATCCTGCTTCTTGACGAACCGACCAATTATCTGGATGCGGAACATATTGAGTGGCTTACGCGCTACCTGCAAAACTATGAGAATGCCTTTATTGTCATTTCCCATGATGTGCCATTTCTTAACGCCGTAACGAACGTCATTTGGCATGTCGATAACCTGGGTCTCACACGTTATACGGCAAACTATGAAAAATTTGAGGAAATGGTGGCCATCAAACGGCGCCAGTTGGATGCCGCTTATGAACGGCAGCAGGCAGAAATCAAAAAAGAACAGGACTTCATTGCTCGTAATAAGGCCCGTGTCGCGACGCGGGGGATGGCCAATAGCCGAATGAAGAAACTGGCCAAGATGGAAGTCCTTACAAAACGTGCCGAAAAACCCAAACCCCATTTCCAGTTCAAGGAAGACCGGGCGCCTTCTCGTTTTGTCCTTGTAGGCACAAACCTTGTCCTAGGGTATCACGATCCCCTGACAAAACAGGTGGACCTCAAGATTGAGCGGGGCGAAAAGATTGCCATCCGTGGGACGAACGGCCTTGGGAAATCGACCCTGTTAAAGACCTTGCTTGGCATGATTCCGCCCATTGCAGGAACCGTGGAACGAGGAGAATTTGTTTCCGTCGGCTATTTTGAGCAGGAAAGCGCAAAGGGCAACCAGAACACGGCCCTTGAGGAACTGTGGCAGGAATACCCGGGCATGGCCAATGCCGAAGTCCGTGCCGCCCTTGCCGCCTGCGGCCTCACCAATGATCATATTACGACCAAGATGACGGCCCTTTCGGGCGGTGAAGCGGCCAAGGTGCGGCTCTGCAAGATCATGCAGCAGCCGGCCAATCTGCTCGTCCTTGACGAACCGACAAATCACCTTGATGTGGAGGCCAAGGAAGAACTAAAGTGTGCCCTCAAGGACTATAAGGGAACCTTGATCCTTGTTTCCCACGAACCGGATTTTTATGAAGACTGGATTGACGAGGTCTGGAATATTGAAGGATGGTCGACAAAGATTGTCTAAATTGTATATAATGTAATACAAAGCAACGTGAGGCTGTGGAGTGTGAATGTGAATGCACCGCTCACTGCTCCGCAAAAATGGCAGCATGCCGTATTTTAGAGGGGAGTCAATATGCTTACACTGGATGAACTGTACAAAAAAATGCTCGCTCGTGCTGTGGAAGGAAAGGACGTTACGGACATCAAGGATGCCGATCCCAAGATGATCGAATGCCTGGCCCATCCGGAAGAAACCAGTCTTGTTTGGCGCGCCAAGGACTGCACTTGCTCTGAAGAGGAACAAGGCAGCTGCGCCCAGGTCTGCCACTGGGATGCCCTGCATCCAGGCAAGGACGGGATTTCCATTGATAATGATAAATGCGTAGGCTGTCAGGCCTGCGTCGACGCATGCAAACTGGATGCCTTAAAGACCAAGAAAGATATCATCCCCGTTGTGGAAGAACTCAAGAAAGCGGAAACACCGATTTACGCTCTTGTAGCGCCGGCTTTTTCCGGTCAGTTTGGTTCCAAGGTCACGGCTGGCCGCCTGCGCACGGCCTTAAAGATGTTGGGCTTTTCGGGGATGCTCGAAGTGGCTGTCTTTGCCGATATCCTGACGCTCAAGGAAGCACTGGAATTTAACAAGAACGTCAATAAAGAAGGGGACTTCCAGCTGACGAGCTGCTGCTGCCCTATGTGGATTGCCATGATTCGCCGTCTTTATCATGAACTGATGCCCAATGTACCGGGCTCCGTTTCTCCTATGATTGCTGGCGGCCGTACAGTCAAAGTGCTGCACCCCAATGCCAAGACGGTCTTTATTGGGCCCTGCATGGCTAAAAAAGCCGAAATCAAGGAGCCGGACCTTAAGGGGGCCATCGACTATGTCCTCACTTACGAGGAATTGCGGGACCTATTTACGACGACTGATATTGACCTTGAGCACTTGGAAGAAGATAATGTACCACACGCGTCTAGAGCGGGCATTCGGTATGCCTATGCTGGCGGTGTGGCAGAGGCTGTTGCCGCAACGGTAAAACGCCTTGATCCAAACCGCAAGATTGAAGTCAAAGTGCGCCGCGCCGACAGTGTGCCTGACTGTAAGGCCATGATCGATTCAATCCTGAAAGGGAACCGAGAAGGCAACTTCTTTGAAGGTATGGGCTGCCGCGGCGGCTGCGTCGGCGGACCGAAGGCCCTTGTCCCTAAGGAACAGGGAAAACTGAATGTTATGGCCTACAGCGATGAATCAACGTACAAAACACCGGCCGAAAACCCCTATGTGATTGAACTCTTAAAACAGCTCGGTTTTGAAACGGTTGAAGAATTCCTCACAAAGAGCGACCTTTACGACCGTAAATTTGACTGAAATAAAAAAAGTTCCCTTTGGGCTGATGAGGCTCAAAGGGAACTTTTATTTCTATGTGAGAATGACTTTTTATCCTGACGCATGGCTTTTAAAAGGGCTGCATCATGATGCTGCGTCAAGTAGGTCTTGTCATCGAGGATCATGGTGTACCCATTTTCCCGGGTATAGGGTCGCCATTCGGGAACGCCGTCTGCTTTGGGAACGCCTGTATGGGCAAAGCTTGACCACAGGGCGGTCATGCGCTCTTCCAGGGACGAAGCATCTTTCGTGTTATGGAAGACGTAAGGGATTTCTGCGGTATGATAGACGCCATAAGGGCCAATCTGCTTGGTAAAGACATAGGCGTAGACGGGAGCGCCTTTTTGATCGGCTTTATGATCCATGACAAGCTGCGTCGTCGGCCGGAACAGGATGTCCACCAGTTCGGCCGTTTCAGGAGCTTCGTTGGGATACGCTTTTTCGTAGAGGGCTTTTTCTTCCTTCGTCATATGGGGATGAGCTGTGGAGGGGAAGATGGTCGTCCATTCATTGAGGGTACTGCCGATGAGGAGGGGAATCTTCTTCCCTGTGGGGGCAAACCCTTCTTTGAGGACAGGGTCCGTGGGCAGAAAATCCGTTCCTGATACAGGTTGGAGCTGAAGCGCATAGCCGGTGCCAAGGGGACTTGGAATCTTGTGGCGGTTTGCCACGGTCTGGAGGGCGCGGTCAGAGGCGTCCCAGAGTTTTTCAACGTCTATGGTCTGCAAGGATTCTATGTCACGTCCAGTAAGGCCGAGGTTCTTCAGCGTTTCTTCCGTGACTTCCTGACTGATGGCTTTTGGCGTAAAACGGATGCCAGTTGTATCAGAGGTTCCGCTTTGGACGATGGCTTTCTGGAAAAGGCCCTTCGCTGAGGGGGCAGTCATGAGTTCCAAAATTTTGCTGCCGCCGCCGGACTGTCCAAAGAGCGTGATGTTGTAGGGATCTCCGCCAAATTTTGCAATGTTGGTACGGATCCAGCGCAGGGCATCCACCATGTCCATACTGCCTACATTGGCCGAATCCTTGTATTTCTTCCCATAGGCTGAAAGATCCAAATGCCCCAACACATTGAGACGATGGTTGACGGTGACGACAACCACATCGCCATAACGGCTCAAGTTTTCCCCATCATACCAGCCTTCATTGCCGCTGCCTCCAATGAACCCGCCGCCGTGAAGCCAGACCATGACAGGTTTTTTGGCCGCCACGTCAAGGGTCTTGGTCCAGATATTGAGATTCTGGCAGTTATTGGAAACAGGCACATCCGTAACGGGTTTGGCCGTGCCGAAAAGATATTGGGGAGAAATGGCGCCGTAACAAGTTGCGTCCATGACTCTTTTCCAAGGCGTGACAGGGTCTGCTCTTACAAAGCGTTCCCGTGCTTTTGCATAGGGCACACCCAGATATTGGTAGATGCCATTTTGCAGGGATCCGCGGATTTTTCCGCCCGTGACACTCACAATGCTTGCGTCAGAGGGAATGACGGCGTCTTTTTCATGGGGATTGTAATTGGCAGCTGCATGGAGAACGGCCATCCTATTTTCTGTCCCCGTCCCAAAAGCAGCTTGGACGGAAAGGGTCGGTACAAGGGCGAGGGTGGAAATGACAAGGGCTCGCAGGAGTCTTTTTTGAGATGAAAAAGTGTTCATGGAACCACATCCTTTTAAGCTAAACTAGAATTGGGTTATGAAGTGGGGTGGATACAAAACCCATTTCTATTCAATGGTATCTTGCAGCAGGAAATGTGTCAAGATTCGATAGAAAACAGGAAAACGATAAAAAAATAATGGAAAAAGGCAAAATAGTAGGAAAATATGCCTTTTTCAGTCTCAATTTCACCAATAATACCTAAAACGTATGAACATCGATAGACAAAAGGTATTTGAACAAAAAGACCCTATCTAAAATAATAAAAGAAAAGGAAAAAATAGCAGCACGGGGGGAACCAGTAAATGCATTACAGGAAACTTGGCAGGACGGGGCTTGTGGTGAGTGAAATTGCCATGGGCTGTGAAGGTTTTTTCGAAGAAGACTGCACCATGGCAAAAAAGCTCTTTGATGAAGCCGAAAAAGCGGGAATCAATTATTTCGATCTTTATGCTCCGAATCCTGAGATGAGACGTGCGGTAGGGGAAGCCCTCAAGGGGCGGCGCGATAAGTTCATTATTCAAGGGCATTTGTGCTCTGTGTGGAAAAATGGGCAGTACTTGCGGACGCGGAACCTTGCGGAAGTACAAGCCGGATTTAACGATATGCTGGGTCTTCTTGGCGTGAGCTTTATCGACGTGGGGCTCATCCATTATTGTGACAGCCTTTCAGACTGGCAGGATATTTTGGATAAGGGCGTCCTGGACTATGCTGAAACCCTTAAGAATGAAGGAAAAATCGGTCATATTGGGCTTTCGTCCCATAATCCCATCGTGGCACGAAAAGCGGTGGAAACAGGAAAGATCGAAGTCCTCATGTTCAGCGTCAATCCTTGTTATGACCTGCAGCCGGCTGATGAAAATGTCGAAAAGATCTGGGCTGCAGAAGCTTACGACCATTCACTTCTCAATATGGACCCGGACCGGGAAAGCCTCTACGAACGCTGTGAGGAAAAGGGCGTTGGCATTACAGTCATGAAAGCTTTTGGCGGCGGGGACCTCCTTGATGCGTCATTATCACCGGCGGCGGTCGCATTGACGCCAGCCCAGTGTATTGGCTATGCTCTCAGCCGGCCCGCTGCCGCCACGGTTTGCTGCGGCGCACGCAGTGTGGAGCAGCTCAGGGAAAGTGTCCGCTATGAAACGCTTCCTGAGGAGGAACGGGATTACGCCAAGGCACTTGCCAGTTTCCCCAATATCAGCTGGAAAGGGCACTGTATGTACTGCAATCATTGCCTGCCCTGCCCGCAAGAAATCAATATTGCCGATGTAACAAAGTTCTATAACCTTACGGCAGCGGAAGGCTTTGTTCCTGAAACAGTGCGGGAACATTATAAGGTACTGACTCATCATGCCAGTGAATGCATCCATTGCGGTGCCTGCGAAACGCGTTGCCCCTTTGCGGTTCCCATTCGGGAAAACATGCGTAAAGCGGCAGAAACTTTTGGCTGCTAAAAAATGAAAGGACGGCCTAGTTTCGTCCGATAGGAAAAGGAAAGGTGAGAAAAATGGCAATCGCAACAGTCACTCTTAATGATGGCGTGAAGATCCCTATTTACGGGTTTGGAACCTTTCAGATTCCAAATGACGGCAGTACAGTGAAAGCTGTCAGGGAGGCCCTTGCCCTTGGCATCCGCCATATCGACACCGCTGCCGCTTACTTCAATGAACAGGAAGTGGGCCGCGCCATCCGCGAAAGCGGCCTTCCCAGGAAAGAAATATTTGTGACAAGTAAACTTTGGCTGCAGGACCATGGATATGAAGCCGCCCGTAAGGGGATTGATGCGTCCCTTAAAAAACTAGGCCTTGATTATATCGACCTTTATCTGATTCATCAGCCCTATGGGGATGTTCCTGGTGCGTGGAAAGCCATGGAAGACGCCCAAAAGGATGGGAAAATCCGTTCCATTGGAGTCAGCAATATGAGCCCCAAGATTTGGAACCAGTTCGTGCCCCAATTTGAGGTCAAGCCCTCTGTAAACCAAGTTGAATTCAATCCTTACTTTCAGCAAAAAAAATTGCGGGAACTTCTCAAGGAAACGGAAACGGCTCTTGAAAGCTATGGGCCCCTAGGCCATGGCAATGCGGAGTTGCTGCGTGATCCGGCCATTACAAAGATTGCTGCCGCCCATGGCAAGAACAGCGGTCAGGTCATCCTGCGCTTTGAAATCCAGGAAGGGGTCATCATCTTTCCTAAAAGCGTGAAACCGGAACGGATGAAGAGCAATATGGATATTTTTGATTTTACCTTGACAGAGGCTGAAATGGAGGTCATGCGCGCCCTTGATACAGAAAAGGGCCGCCACGATCCGGATGCACCGGGAGTCGCGGAAATGTTGCTTGCTAACTATGACGTCCATGCTGACGAAAAATAATCAGGAATGAGGAATAGGGACCTGCTGCCAGATCGGTGTGCAGGCCTTTCCTTTCGAAACGGAGAAAACTCAATATAACGAAATCTCAACTGGCTGCGGGTGTTAGGCATGGCTTTCCTGCTGACCGTTCCTATGATGGAAAAATACGGATTTGCAGCATCCCAAACGGGTCAGCAGGAAAGCCGGAAAGAGCCTTCTGCTGTACCTATTCGAGGAAAAAAGGCGGCAGCTTATTACGCGGCACGCGTGTCCCATATCACAACGGGCATTCGTCACGCCGAGTCGGTCTACCCATATAATGACGGGATTTTTGTATCAAACTATGGTTCAGAAGCCATGCATCCCAAAAAGGATGAACGGAAGGCCTATATTTATTACGAAAAGACGGTAAAAGGACGCCCGTCCTTGGAGCAGAAAGCGACCGTACCTCACCACGCGGCCTTGCCTATCACTATGGCTATCTTTTTGTCTGCGAAGATGGGGCGATGAGGATCTACGACCTGCGAAAAAAGGGCCGGCTGTACGAATCATTCCTTTTGGAACGGACCGTACGGTGGTCAACGCCGCGGCCATGGATGACCGCTATCTCTATATTGCGGTGACGGACGAAGATATCGTCTGCCGCATGGATATCCATGACGGAAAAGCTATTCTGACGGAACGGCTGGAACGCTTCCTCCGTGTTCCCAGTCCCAATGGGATTGTTGTTCGGGGAAAGAAACTTTTTGTGGCATCTATCCCGAAGGATTACGGGACACTGACAAAGGAAAATGTGCTCTACCGTGTCCGGGATATTTTTCTTGCCCATCCAAAGCTCGAAATCTGCTATAACGTACCCGGCCTCTATGATTGCCTTGCCTTGTCAAAGGACGGCCGCGTACTTTCCTGCTCGGACTGGCAGACCGCGTCCGTTGGGGCCATCAATCTTGAACGGGGAATCCATTCCATCCTGTACCAGGAAAAAGGCATTGAACCGGGAAACATGGCTGTCCATGAAGATACGCTGTGGCTTCCTGACCTTATGCATGACCGCGTCATCATCATTACTCTCGCAAGTGATCGATAAAAAAGAAAAAGCACGGTTCCCTGACGTAAGGTCAGTGCGAACGCGTGCTTTTTGTTTAGCCAAATTTGCGGACGCGGAGCTTGATGCCGCAGGAGGCCGCGACCTTGCGGCATTTTTCAATATCCTCGGGCGAAAGGACATCAACAACGGTCATGCGCGTATCGGGAATCTTCTTTCTGCAGGCTTTGGCAAAGTCCAGCATGGCCTTATAAGCACCGGTGAGGGTGGGCTTTGTTACACGGTTATATTCCTTTTCATCCGGTGCGTTGAGGCTGATGGAAACGGAATCAAGCAGCCCTGCCAGTTCTGGTACGATGTCGCGGCCGTTTTCTAGGCTGCCAAGACCGTTCGTATTGAGACGAAGGTTGAGCCTTGGATGGAGGCGGCGTACATAACGAGCCGTTTGTTCCAAGAGGGGAAGGGCACAGGTCGGCTCTCCGTAGCCGCAGAAAACAAGTTCCTGAAAACCGGTAAAATCAAAGGCGTCAATGGCTTTTTTGACCTGGTTCCAGGTAGGGTTTACTTTGTGCCACAAGGTGGGCGCATCACCAATGCCGTCATGCTGGAAGCGGATACAGAAGGTACAGCGGCAGTTGCACTTGTTTGTGAGGTTGGCGTAGACACCGTCCTTATACGTGTAGAGAATTTGAGCCATGATGGGTCGCACTCCTTTCCAAAGGAAGAAATAGGGCTGCCTTGACGCCGCTTTTATCAAGAAGGCTGGCTATGAACCCATAAAATAGGAGGCTGCCGCCAGATTGAAGGGCGCTCCCTATGATGGATGTCAAAAGTGCGGTTTTGCTGCCAAAAATGAGCCCTTCTGCCAGATAATAGCCTATGGTGGAAATGATCCAGGAAAGAAAAGGGGCAATCTTGTTGCGGCGGCAAAGAAGCGTTGGGGCCTTTGACGTAAAAGGCAGGGTGATGAGCATTTTGATGATGATCGTTGCCGGTGCCCACATGGGAGCCGTCAATAGGTCCGCCAGGCCGCCGCCAATGGCGCCGGCAAGAAGAGCATAGGGCTGAGGCAGGAGGGACGCGGCCACATAGATGAACGTATCGCCAAAATGGAGATAGCCGCCATTTGGACCAACAGGGATGTGGCAGATATAGGCCGTAAAAAGACAAATAAGGGCGGCAAAGATTCCAGTCAGGGTAAGGAGCCGGAGCCGCGTTTCACGCATGGGCTGAATCATGACCATCCTCCTTTGAGGAACGTAAGAGAGGGAGAAAAGGCTCGTAATCAATGCCGGCGTTACCGGGGGTATGCTCTTTTTGTGCAGCAGTAATGCCTTTTGCAATGAACTGGCCTGCTTTATTGACACTGGGGACGAGACCCTCTTTGTGCAGGCGTGCCGCAAGGAGTACGGCCGCAAAAAGATCGCCCGTTCCTGAATAGGAACCGCCTAGATGAGGGAATATCACGGGGTGGCTGCTGCCTTTGGAAATGATAAGGTTGCAGATTTCCTTTCCGCTTTTTTCACCCTTTAGGGGAATGCCTGTAATGACAAGGTCTGTCTGGGAAAAGGCGGCAGCTTTTTGAGTAAGAATGGCAAAAAGGGCATCTTTATCTTCTTTTTCTCGGTTCATGATGGCATCCATTTCTGTACCTGTAAGAAGGCAGAACTCTGTAAGATTCGGCGTGAGGAAATCGGCCTTTTCCGCAAGGCTCCGCAT